>ERZ772892.28-NODE-28-length-174450-cov-10.876355_pt1 | contig 174450 bp, 131 predicted proteins | sample MGYA00512126_ERZ772892 | MGnify/ENA primary metagenome ERZ772892 (study PRJEB29015, sample SAMEA2737697) | human gut metagenome | biome: human gut; feature: human-associated habitat; material: faeces | place: China | collected 2012 ... | reverse complement strand
CGCCGCCCCGAAAGGAGCGGCGCGAGCGTCTGGCAAAAAATATCCCGGATTACATCTCGCGCAGCGTATCGTAAAAACTCTGCTGCGCACCGACCAGCATGTCGAGCATACGGGGAACCATCACGGAAGGTTCGGGCGTCTCGTCCAGCAGCACCTCGGTCATCAGAAAAACGCCTTCGCCCATCACGACGGCCTTGACGATCTTCTTCGACAGGTTGATCTTGTTGCAGGCTTCGAGCGCCGCGACACGGTTCTCGGCCGTCACGTCGAAGATGAACGGCATCATGATTTGCAGGAACTGCCTGTCATCTGGATAGTTGGAGACGACGAAATTACGCATCTGGTATTTGAACCGGATGTCCTTGTCCTCATCGTATTCGGGCACGAGTCCCTGCACTTTGAGGTAGTCGAAAATCATCTCTTGTGTGGTCATGAGCAATAGGTTTAATGGGTTTGTCGTTTAAATCCGATCGGAGTACGTGCGGCCCGCCGCTCCATGCCGGTCATCTTGTCGCGCAGCTTGTCGTACTCGGCCAGCATCTCCTCCGTGACCGACGGCCGCATACAGTCGAGCGTTTCGCAGAGAATCTTCTGCGAAATGGGCACATTGGCGAATGCCGCCGTGATGGCCGCGTCGTTGACGGCATAGGCGATGTCGCTCGCCACGAAATTGACCGTCCGCTCCGCCAGCGCGGCACAATCGACATCTTCCGTGGGACGATCCTTGAGGTTGATCTCGAAGAGCACCCGACGGGCGTCCTTGTCGGGAACCGGCACATAGATCATCCGGTCGATACGCCCCGTGCGCAGGACGGCAGGGTCGATCATGTCGGGACGGTTCGAGGTGGCGATCACGAAGACCCCCTTCTTGCCGCAGTTGTTGAGCTGCGACAGGAACTCGTTGACTTCGCCCGCCATACTCGCATGCGTCGACTCCTTGCGGCTGGGTACCAGCGCGTCGAACTCATCGAAACAGAGCACGGTCGGCGCCTTGGCACGCGCCTCGTCGAAAAGTTTCCCGATCATCTGCTGCGAACCGTGGATGTAGATGCTCGCCAGGTCCGACGACTTGACTACCGTATAGTTGAATCCCGTCTCCTCGGCGAACTTCTCGGCGATGAAGGTCTTGCCGCATCCCGGAGGGCCGTAGAGCAGCATACCGTTGGGAATCGCCAGACGATATTTGAGCGCCCGCTCCCGATCCTGCAACACATTGATCACTTTCGCCCGCAGCAGCTGCTTCAACTCCTCCATTCCCGCCACGTCGGCAAAACCGTTGCCCTCGCCCTTGGCGAAGGTCGCACGCGGGGCTTCGCCTTCGGCCTCTCCGCCGCGCTGTTCCCCATCGGTCGTAACATCGCCGTTCGCCGAAGGCGGCGCAGCGGATTCGCGCTTGGTAGGCGGCATCTTCACCTCCTCGCCGCGCAGCGCCCCGATAAACTCGTCGGCACTGCCGAAACGGTCGCGGTCGATCAGCGCCAGGGCGCGTTGCAGCACCTTGTGCAACTGTTCGGTCATCCCCTCCGGCTCTTTCTCCGGAAAGCGAAGCCCCGCCTTACGCGCCTCACGCAGCTCTTCGCGCGCCTCCGAGGGCGATTTCGACGCATCGCAGCTCCACGGCAGACACCCGTAGATCATCTCGTAAAGCAGCACGCCGACCGAAAAGAGGTCGGACTGTTTGGAATAGATTCCGATGAAGGTTTCGGGCGCACGATAGCACAGTTCCAGATCGGAGGTCTGGAAATCGGGACGCCCCATCACCGGATGCGAGAGATGCCCCATATCGATGATCCGGGGCCGGAGCAGGGCATCGCCCACGCAGTCGTACATGATGTTGCGTGCCGTTATATCGTTATGAATCAACGTTTCCGCCTGACCGTGCAGGTAGCTCAACCCTTCCAGCACACGGATCGTCAGCTCGACGGCCTGCGCCACCGGCAGCCGGTGTTCGCGGCTCAGCAGCTCGGCCAGCAGACCGCCCTGAATGTAATCGGTAATCAGGTAGGCGTACCGTTTGTCGCCGATCGACTCGATCCCCGTGCGCCGGCAGGCCACCAGCGACGGGTGCTCCAACCGTGCGCACATCTCCACCTCGAAAGGCATTCCTCCTTTCGTGAGCCTCGCGGCGGGAATCCGTTCCAGATCGAAGATTTTCAGGAAGAACGGCTGTTCCCGAATATCGCAGACGCGGTAGGTCTCGGCACAACTTCCCTCCTTGATAAAAAAACGCACGACATAGCTGCCGGCGAACGTATCGTTATTCTTTAAAATACTCATGCGGTAATTCTTCGGATTAGGCCGATAACAAATATAGGCATCTTTTTTCAATTTCCCAACTCCCCGCCCGGCGCCGGAGAAACGACGCTCCGCATACGGAAAGGACGGGCCGATCCCCGTCTCCGGGTCGGCCCGTCCTTCGTGTCATGCGGCATTACTCGGCCCTGGTGTATACGACACCCGATCCCTCGATCGTCAGGGTCGGCACGCCTCCGTTCTCGCCCAGCACGGCCGTATCGGTCACATCGATCGTCTGGCCGTTGCCGATGCTCTGCCCGTGGAGGATCAGTTTGCCGGGCTCGCCCTGCAACTCCCACGAGGCATACGGCAGCGTCGCCATGTTGATCGACTGCGCCTTGCCGCCGACTCGCAGTTCGACCCCCATCACTTCGCCCTCCTTGACCGGATCGGGCATCACCCAACGGCCGATGGCATCGGCGTAATCCTTGCTGCACGCCACTTTCGTGGCAACAGGCATCTCGCCCTCGCCGGCAGCCTTGTAATCCACCATCACCACGTTGCCTTCCAGCAGGCCGTAAGCCTCTTTAAGATCGGTCGCATCGTCCAGCGCGAAACTCTGCTGAGCGGCATCGCCGCCGATCGGATCGACCACCAGCACGTGCATCGATGTTCCGCCGTCGACAAAGCCCGACATCTGCTTGATTTCGGCCTTCTTATCACCTCCGCACGACACGGCCAGCAAAGCCGCGCATGCCATCATCACTACTTTTTTCATCTCTTTTATCGTTTAATTAGGTGTAGTATCCTTAACTTACGCTCTATCGCGTCCGGATGTATTCGTCGATGGCGCGTGCCGCACGGCGGCCTGCCCCCATGGCCAGAATCACCGTCGCGGCACCCGTCACGGCGTCGCCGCCGGCGAAAACGCCCGCCCGCGTCGTACGCCCCTCCGCATCGGCCGTGAGGCATCCCCGCCGATCGGTCTCCAACCCCGAGGTCGTCGCCGCCAACAGCGGATTGGGCGACGTCCCGAGCGCCATGATGACCACGTCGCACGGCACGTCGAACTCCGACCCCTCCTTCTCGACCGGTCTGCGGCGGCCGCTCTCGTCGGGTTCGCCGAGCGTCATTTCGACGCACCGCAGTCCGCGTACCCAGCCCTGCTCGTCGCCGAGCACCTCGACCGGATTGGCGAGCATCCGGAAGACGATCCCCTCCTCCTTGGCGTGGTGCACCTCCTCGGCGCGCGCCGGAAGCTCCGCCTCCGAACGGCGGTAGACGATCGTCGCCTCCGCACCGAGCCGCTTGGCCGTGCGCACGGCGTCCATGGCCACGTTGCCGCCGCCGACTACCACGACGCGCTGCCCGACGTAGATCGGCGTATCGTAACGCGCGTCGTAGGCGTGCATCAGATTGGCGCGCGTAAGGAATTCGTTGGCCGAGACCACCCCGTTCAGGTTCTCGCCCCCGATCCCCATGAAACGCGGCAGACCGGCACCCGAACCGATGAACACGGCGTCGAATCCCTCCTCGCCGAGCAGCGAATCGACCGTCACCGTGCGCCCGACGATCACGTCGGTCTCGATCTCGACGCCCAGCCGCCTCACGGCCTCGACCTCGCGCTCGACGATCTTCTGCTTGGGCAGTCGGAACTCCGGAATGCCGTAGACCAGCACCCCGCCCACCTTGTGCAACGCCTCGAAAATCTTCACTTCGTAACCCATCTTGGCCAAGTCGCTCGCACAGGCCAGACCCGCAGGCCCGCTCCCCACGACAGCCACCCGACGGCCGTTGCGCGCCGGCAACGCCGCGGCGTGCTGCGCCGCATGGCCGATGTTCCAGTCGCCCACGAACCGTTCGAGCTTGCCCACAGCCACCGGCTCGCCCTTGATGCCGAGCACGCAGGCCCCTTCGCACTGCGTCTCCTGCGGGCAGACGCGGCCGCAGATCGACGGCAGCGAACTGTCGCGGGCGATCACGTCGGCAGCCCCCGCCACATCGCCTTCGCATAGGCGGGAGATGAAATCGGGAATCTGCACCCCGACCGGACAGGCCGCCACGCAGCGGGGATTGCGGCAATGCAGGCAACGCGACGCTTCGGTCCGTGCCTCTTCGAGATTATACCCGTAGCAGACCTCTTCGAAATTGGTCGCACGGAGCGCCGGATCCTGTTCGCGCACCGGCACGCGCGGTATTTTGTTCGCCATGATCTCCTTCGTTGAGCGTTCGTTTATTTGTCGAGTCCTATGCGGCACCGGTGTCCCGCCTCGCGTTCGGCGGCGATCGCCCGTGCGCGCTCCTCCTGCGTGCGGTACATCCCCTGACGGCGCATCGCCTCGTCGAAATCGACGGCATGACCGTCGAATTCCGGCCCGTCGACGCAGGTGAAGAAGGTCTTGCCGCCCACCGTCACCCGGCAGGCGCCGCACATTCCCGTACCGTCTACCATCAGCGCGTTGAGCGACACGGTGGTTTTCAGCCCGTATTCGCGCGTGGCGAGCGCCACGAACTTCATCATCACCATCGGGCCGATGGCCACGCACTCGTCGTAGCGCTTGCCCCGCGTGTCGATCAACTCGCGAATCAGCCCCGTCACCATCCCCTTATATCCTTCCGAACCGTCGTCCGTGGCGATGTAGAGGTTGCCCGCCACGGCACGCATCTCGTCGGTGTAGATCAGCATGTCGCGCGTCTTGGCGCCCACGATGACATCGGCCCCGACGCCGTGCTCGTGCAACCACTTGACCTGCGGATAGACCGGCGCCGTGCCTACGCCGCCGGCGACGAAAAGATAACGCCGACCGCGCAGCGCCTCGGGCGACAAGGTTACGAACTCCGAAGGGTGCCCCAGCGGACCGGCGAAATCGGCCAGCGCGTCGCCGGCTTCCAACGCGCAGATCTTGCGCGTCGAGACGCCGATCGTCTGCGTCACGATCGTGACCGTACCGGCCGTGCGGTCGTAATCGGCCACCGTCAGCGGCACCCGCTCGCCCTGCTCGTCGGCACGGACGATGACGAACTGTCCGGGCAACGCCGAAGCCGCCACACGCGGCGCTTCGACCCGCATCCGGAAAATCCCCGCCGCGAGTTCCGTCTTTTCTACGATTCTAAACATATCCTATTTCTTGATAAATGCTCACTGTTCGATCACCGCCGTCGCACGCACCGTCAGCATCGGGCGTTCGGGATCGTCGGTGACGATGCGGATCCGCTCCACCGCGACGCCGTATTCGCAGTCGGAAGGCGTAAGGCGGATCCCCACCTGCGCCTCCCCGCCTGCGGCGATCCGCATACCCGGCCGCAGCGTACAACCGAATACGCGGCTCTCCACGGCCCGTACCGTCAGCGGGCGTTCGCCCGTATTGCGCAACGAAATCCACTTCGTCGACGGCCCGGAAGGACGCTTGACCGGGCCAAATTTAACAATATTTTCGCTTATTTCTGCCTTCGGAGCCGAATTATCGCTGTACAAGAGCGGATTATCCACCGCAATGCCGCTCACGACGATCCAGTCGGCCACAGGCGCCCCGTCGACCGACAGTCCGATCTCGTCTTCCAACGTCCCGTAAACCCCGCATCCGGCAGGCAGGTCGTATCCGAAATCGAACGACGCCCGCTCCCCCGCAGCGAGCCGCGCCGGCACGCTCGCCGTCAGGCGGCCGCTCCGCCGGCCGTAATGCAACGTCAGTTCGATCGGTTCCGACGACACGTTGGCCAAGCCGATCGCGCTGCGCTGCGGCTGCGCGTGCCGGACGTATCCGAAGGCATGGCTCGTCGCCGCAGCCCGCAGCCCTCCGCCCAGATCGCAGGGATAGAGCTCCTCGACGCTGCGTTCGCGCGGCGTCACCCGCCCCGTAATGCGCAACCGGATCGGGTCGCCGCTCTCCGACGTGAAGACCGAAACAGCCTTGTCGAACCGTCCGGGCCGGTTCATCGGATCGAATGTCACGGCGATCTCGGAGCGCTCGCCCGGCAGCACGGGACGCTTCGAATAGACCGGAACCGTACAGCCGCAGGTCGCCACCGCGTCGGTCACCACCACCGGACGGCCGCTCCGGTTCGCAAACCCGAAACGGTGAGTCACCCTGCCGCCCGCCTCCGCGACCGTTCCGAAATCCCAGGTCAGCGTGTCGAAGCGCAGTGCAGGAGTCTGCGCCAGAGAAGGCAACAAGCTAATTATAAATAAAATGGAAAGTATACAAACCGGTAATCGTCTCATCATCGAAGATTCAATGCGCAGGACAAAGATACATTTTTTCTATTTTTTTGCGGGAAATATTTGGCGGGAAATATATTTTGCTCTATATTTGCACCACCAAACGAGGAAAATCCGATCTCGGTTGCGACGAATCGTCCCCGAACGGAAATCGCTCCGGCGGTCGGAAACGTTCTTCGAAATGCCTGAATAGCTCAGTTGGTTAGAGCACATGACTGTTAATCATGGGGTCCTAGGTTCAAGTCCTTGTTCAGGCGCACTACTCGCAAGAGTCGGAAGCTTAGCTCAGCTGGTTCAGAGCGTCTGCCTTACAAGCAGAGGGTCGGGGGTTCGAATCCCTCAGCTTCCACCAAACGAAAGCAGCCGCTTACAGCAATGCAAGCGGCTTTTTCATGAAAGGGAGCATAGCTCAGTTGGTTTAGAGCGCCTGCTCGACAAGCAGGAGGTCAGCGGTTCAAATCCGCTTGTTCCCACGATCCCGAAAACACCGCTTACATTGCTGTAAGCGGTGTTTTCGGTTCGGATCACAACGTTTTCCATCGCTCCCAACCGAAGCGCCAACCGAACCGACCGGCAAAAAGTCGGACATCCTCCGCACATCATGACGCCGGCGGCATCCTCTCTTCGCCGACACGCCCCGCAGCAACCGACGAAGTTTTTCGAAAAACTGCGGAACGGAACGGGAAGAGGCGTAAAAGGCTTTCCAAAATGAAGCGGAGACTTGCAGGAGAAATAAATTTATCCTATCTTTGCACCCGCAATCGGGGAGCTTAGCTCAGCTGGTTCAGAGCGTCTGCCTTACAAGCAGAGGGTCGGGGGTTCGAATCCCTCAGCTCCCACAGATCCGAAACGAAGACCACTCCAAAAGGGGTGGTCTTCGTTTTCCGAATGCCCTGCGAACCCTGTGTTGCTCCGGAACTCCGGAAAACCGCGACTTCTGCACCGGATATTCATGCTTACCCGCAATTTTGCTCCGGAACCGATCTCCGACGGATCGGGCGGCATCGTCGGGTAATGCCGGCAGAAAAGCCACCCCGTAAGGCAAACCGCAACTCGCCGAAACGCCGGCCTCGGCGAAATACAGGTACGTCGAAAGCGGAAGCCCCTCTGCGGACGGACACAGGCATTTTGCATCCGCACCATCCGCAAACCCCGTATCCGCATCGTTACGCCCCGAACAAGGAGTCTTCTCCTCCGGTCAAAACGATTAATCGATACCTTCGTCCGCAATCGTTCCGACCGCTTCCGGACCGACCTTTCCCCGCAAAAAAATACATACCGCCGATCCCAACGCACCGCATAGACACCCGACAGGTCGACCGGCCGCCTCCGACCCTCCGGATCAAAATCTATAACAGAAATACCAAAACGAATAATCTTTTCCATATCCGGCACCCTGCTGCCGGAATAATTTATTCCTATCTTTACCCTGTAAATTATACCCAAACGAAAAAAACGATGATCGAAAAACTACTTCTCACCTTCGGTATCGCTACCGCACTGTCCCTCTCCGCACCCGACGCCGCAGCCGCCCCGAAAGGGGGCGACCTGACGGGCGACGCCTTCCTGAAAGAGGTTCCCGCAAGCAAACTCTACGAGAAATTCCGCACGCCCGACAGCTCGTCGAAGCTCTTCGCCCGCTGGTGGTGGAACGGTACGCGCGTCTGTGAAAAGGAGATCGTGCGCGAGCTCGACTCGATGCAGCGCGCCGGCTTCGGCGGCGTGGAGATCAACTCCATCGCCTTCCCCGACCGCTACAAGGACACGCTGGGCTTCGCACAGGTGCCCTGGCTATCGGACCGCTGGCTGGAACTGGTCGACTTCACCATGCGCGAAGCCGCCGCGCGCGGCATGTACAGCGACCTGATCGTCGGCTCGGGCTGGCCGTTCGGCGCCGAGACCCTCTCGCGCGACGAGCAGATCAAGATGATGGCCCTCGGCACGATGGAGTTCGAAGGCCCCTGCAAAGTGACCGTCCGTACCGACGACCTCATCCGAAGCGCCACGCCCAAACTGCTCTCGGCCAATCGCGACAAACTCTCCGAACTGATCGAGGTGCGGCTCTTCCCCGCCCACATCACCGAACTCATCCCCGGCACGCCCGTGACCTTCGCGCCGGGAGCGCAGGAGGTGACGATCGACGTTCCGGCCGGCCGCCACATCGCCTACGTCGTGGTCAAGCACACCGGCTACATGGGCGTGATCCACGGTGCGCTGGGTGCCCGCGGGCCGGTGCTCGACCACTTCAACGCCGAGGCCGTGCGCCGTTACCTCAACCGGATGTCCGATGCCATGCGCCCCGTCGTCGGCAACCTCCACGACCGCATCCGCTCGTTCTTCACCGACAGCTTCGAGCTGGAAGGCTCCAACTGGTGCAAGGACATCCGCGAAGAGTTCCAGAAACGGCGCGGATACGACCTCTACACCTACTACCCGCTGATCCTGAAAAAGGTAGGTCCCTACGGCAACGAGATCAAGACGCCCTACGGCGCCCGGATCGAACCCGACGTGATGGAGCGCATCTACCGTATGCGCTACGACTACGAGCTGACGCTGGCCGAGCTCTTCAAGGAGCGTTTCCTCGACGAACTGAACGCATGGTGCCGCGCCTGCGGCGTCAAGTCCCGCATCCAGGCCTACGGCAAGGGCTGTATGCCCGTCGAGTCGCTCATGGACGTCGACATTCCCGAATGCGAGACGTGGTACCACAAGGAGAACGGCGAGATCTTCCCCGACGACAAGATGTCGGGACACGGCTACAAGATGGTCAACAAGTTCGTCGCTTCGGGCGCGCATCTCTCGGGCAAGAACGTCGTCAGCTGCGAGGAGATCACCAACACGCGCTTCGTCTTCAACGAGACGCTCGAACGCATCAAGATCACGGGTGACCTGAGCAACCTGTCGGGCGTGACGCACTCCGTGCTCCACGGCTACAACTACTCTCCCGCCGAGGCGCCGTTCCCGGGCTGGGTGCGTTACGGTACGTTCTACAACGAACGCAACCCGCTGTGGCGCTTCTTCCCCGAATGGATCTCCTACAAGGCCCGCCTGTCGACCGTCCTGCGCAACTCCGATATGCAGACCGACATCGCGCTCATGCAGCCGCTCGTCGACATGTGGACCTACCTGGCGCCGCAGTTCGAACCTTCGCCCGGCAAGTGGCGCCCCTTCTACGTCAACACGCTCTGGGAGGCCGTTCACCAGAACGGCGGCGGCTGCGACTACCTCACCGAATCGATCCTGCAACGCAGCACGTTCGCCGACGGACGGATCGAGTACGGCGACCGCAGCTACAAGGCGCTGCTGCTGCTCGAAGTCGAGACGATCTCGCCCGAGACGCTCGCCGCGATCGGCCGCTACGCCGCTGCCGGCGGCAAGGTCTTCTTCGTCGGCTCGACCCCCTCGAAAGCCCCCGGTCTGGCGGGTCTCGAAGGCGGCGACAAGGAGGTGCAACGCCTGACGGCCGACCTGATGAAGCAGTACCCCGACCGGATCCTCCACGTCGAGGCGCCGCGCAAGGGACACCTCATCGGCTGGTACAAGGAGTTGCAGCAGAAATACGGACTGACACCCGCCGTCCGCATCGACAATCCGCAGGCGTTCGTCAACCAGAACCACTACAAGGCGGGCAATCTCGACATCTTCTTCTTCGCCAATTACAGCCTTACGGAAGCTTATACGCTCGACACCGAATTCAATATCGACCTGCGCGGACGGCGCATGTGGCTGTGGGATCCGATGACGGGCGAGCGCGCACTGCTGCCCGACACGGGGACGCGGCTCAAACTGCACCTCGAACCCACCGAATCGCGGCTGCTGGTCTTCGACAAACCGGTCAGGGGCGCTGCGACCGCCACGGCCGACGCACGGCTCGAAGGTCCCGCCGAACGTCGGGCCCTGCATTGGAACGTCACGCTCAACCACTACGACGGCACCGTCGCCGAACTCGAAACCGACCGCCTGTTCGACCTGGGCAAGGAGAAGCGTTTCGAATCCTTCTCCGGCCAGATCGTCTACCGCACGACGCTCGACGTCCGTCCCGGCGAATGCGCGCACATGGAATTCGGCGTGGAAAACTGCGTTTCGGAACTCTACGTCAACGGCGTAAAGGCCGGTACAGTATGGCACGGCCGCCACGTCTACGACGTCGCGAAGCTGCTCCGTCCGGGCAAAAACGAGTTGAAACTCGTCCTCACGACCACACTGGGCAACTACATGCTCTCGCTCAAAGAGAATCCCACGATGGTCAAGTGGAGCAACTTCAAATACAAGCAGGTAGTCAATCCCTGCGGTCTGACGTGGGGGCCCGACCTCTACCGCGACTGACACTCCCCTCCCGCTCTTCCAGACGAGGCCGTTCCCGCACAGGAACGGTCTCGTTCCTTGCGGGCAGGAGGCCCCGACGGCGGCGTTCCCGACCGACCTGCCTCTGCGATCCGCCGACATCCAACAGCCGAATGCAGAGCGAACCGCCCCGCAGCGGGTCTGCCGGTCGGTTCGGCATTTTATGGAACGGTGTTTGGGCGAATTTCCAAATTAATGATTATATTTGCCCCTACGATAATGCCACACATGCCGAAACTCTACATCATAGCGGGATGCAACGGCGCCGGTAAGACAACGGCTTCCTATACGGTGTTGCCGGAGATGCTCGACTGCCGCGAATTCGTCAATGCCGACGAAATCGCCAAGGGCCTCTCGCCGTTCAACCCCGAAAGCGTCGCCATCGACGCGGGGAGGCTGATGCTGCAACGCATGGACGACCTGCTGATCGCCGGCGAGGACTTCGCCTTCGAGACGACGCTCGCCACACGCTCCTATGTGAAGTTCATCGATCAGGCTCACGCGATGGGGTACTTCGTTTCGCTGCTTTTCTTCTGGCTTCCCACGCCGGAACTGGCTATCGTGCGCGTCGCAACGCGGGTGAGCAAGGGCGGTCACGACATTCCCGAGGAGGTGATCCGCCGCCGCTATGCCACCGGCATGCGCAACATGGTCGCACTCTACGCTCCGCTGTGCGACTACTGGGTCATCTACGACAACAGCTCCGCCGATGCCGAAATCCGGATCATCGCGACGGGAGAGAACGATACAACAAAGCACATCGAAAATCCGTTAGCCTACCAACAATTCATGAGCTATGAGCGAAATTGAAATAAAACAACTTCAAGAAAAGATCAACGCAGGCATTCTCCTGGCACGTAAACGCCTGATCGAGAAGACGAAGAAGGAGAACGGCGAACTGGTCGTCGTCCGTGACGGCAAGGTCGTCTGCATCAAGGCTCAGGAGCTGGAATAGCTCTCCCGTCCGCAGGAATTCCGTCCTCGGCTCCCGCAGAGTCGGGGCTTTTTCATAGACGGAAGTTCGTCGCAGGAGATCGCCGGACGAACAGATTTCCAACCGGAAACCGCCCCCGTTCAGCGGCTCCATGAACCGCGCGAACTGCAACCTGCAACGGCGGTTCGCCATAGCTCCCCTCCGCAGGCTGCGACACGCCGATCGAATCCGAAACCATCCCGCACCCCGCTAAAAGAGCGAAGAGCCGTTGCAATTCCGGACGAAAAACCGTAACTTTCGCATAAAATACAACCGTCCCATGCAAGTCAAGATCGAAGAGAGCTGGCGTTCGCAGTTGCAGGAAGAGTTCGACAAACCCTATTTCGCGCGGCTGGCGGCGTTCGTGCGCGAGGAGTACCGCACGCAGCGCGTCTGTCCCGTCAACGGCGATCTCTTCCGCGTCTTCAACCTCTGCCCGTTCGACCGCGTGCGGGTCGTCATTCTGGGACAGGATCCCTACCCCGACCCGCGTTTCTACTACGGAATCTGTTTCTCGGTGCCCGACGGCGTGCCGATTCCCGGCTCGCTGCAAAACATCTTCCGCGAAGTACACGACGACACAGGGCGCCCCGTCCCCGCATCGGGACGGCTGGAACGTTGGGTCGCACAAGGCGTCCTGTCGATGAACACGATCTTCACCACACGCGCTTTCCGGAGCGGATCGCATCGCGGCCGCGGATGGGAGGAGTTCTCCGACGCCGTGATCCGCCGCCTCAACGAGCGGCGCGACCACCTGGTTTTCCTGCTTTGGGGCGCAGCCGCGCAGCAGAAGGCGGCGCTGATCGATCCCGAACGCCACCTCGTGCTCACGGCGGCGCACCCCTCGCCCCGGTCGGCCGACCGGGGGTTCTTCGGCTGCCGCCATTTCAGCCGCGCCAACGCCTACCTGCGCGCGCACGGCATCCCCGAAATCGAATGGTGATACGATGAAACCCGCGAAGAAAAAAACGGCCGCCTGCCCCGCCGCGCTCCGGCTCGAAGCCATGCTCCCAGTCGACGCCGGCATCCTGTCGCAACAGGCGGACGACTGGACGGACCGAAGCGTGGAACGCGGTACGGTCGGCCCGCTCGCCGCCGAGCACGCTCTCTGGCACAACTGCCTCTTCCGCAACGTGACCTTCACCGACTGCCGGCTGCACGGCGCACAATTGAGCGACATCCGTTTCGAAGGGTGCGATCTCTCGAACCTCGCGCTGGACGGTGCGGCGCTCAACCGCGTGGAGTTCGTCGGCTGCAAACTGCTGGGCGCCGCCCTGCCCGACGCCACGCTCAACCACGTACGGCTGGGACGTTGCAACGGCCGCTACCTCAACCTGTCGGGCAGCCGCTTGCGGCAGGTACGCTTCACGGAGTGCGACCTGACGGAAGCGGCGCTGAACGACTGCCGCCTCGACGGCGTCGCCTTCGAGGGCTGCACGCTGCGCAGCACCGAGTTTTCGCATACGCCGCTGCGCGGCATCGACCTCAGGCAGTCGCAGCTCGGCGACCTGCGGCTGACCGTCGACGACCTGCGGGGCGCTATCGTCGCCCCGAGCCAGGCCCTCGACCTGCTGCCGCTGCTAGGCGTCGTCGTCCGCACCCAAACCGCCGAAGAGACCGAATAACCATGGAGATCCGCGAAATTACCGGCGACAAACGCCGTTACCTGCCGCTGCTGCTCGTCGGCGACGAACAGGAGGAGATGGTGATGCGCTACCTGCCGCACGGAAGCCTCTTCGTCTGTTTCGATCCCGACCCGTGCGCCGTCGCGGTCGTCACCGACGAGGGCGACGGCTGCTGCGAACTGAAAAACCTCGCCGTCGAACCCTGCCGCCAGCGGCAGGGTTACGGCCGGCGAATGGTCGCATTCGTCGTCCGCCGCTATACTGCGCGAGGCTACCGCACGCTGCGGGTCGGCACGGGCGAAACGCCCTCGACGCTCAGCTTCTATGCGCAGTGCGGCTTCCGCCCCGCAGGCCGCATCCCCGACTTTTTTACCCGCAATTACGACCACCCGATCGTCGAGGAGGGCGTCCTGTTGCGCGACATGATCCTGCTCGAACAACCGCTCGGCACCGAATAGAGTTCCACAACCCCGAATCGGCATGAAAAAGACCGGAACCCGAAGTTCCGGTCTCATGACTGCGCGTCGTGCACGCCCTACATGAGCGTGAGGTTGCGCTTGCGTTGCGCGAAATTGCGCGACAGCACGGGTGCGAAGGGAGAATCGTAGCTGCGTGCGCCGACGGGACATCCCTTGACGCAAGCACAGCAGCGGATACACTTCGCCGCATCGGTACGAAGCTCGTCGCCGGCGACGATGGCTCCCGTCGGGCAGAGTTTCACACAGCGGCCGCAGTGCGTGCACCTGTCGGCCGAGGTCTCGACCGCCACCCGTTGCGGATGCCGCTTCTGACTGCGGCGGTAACCGAGTACGAACCGCACGAACCGCCACATCGAGAGCATCCCGTTGCGCACGGTCGGCAACCTCTTCACATCGATCGCCCGCACCCCGCCGGCGGCGAGTTTCGCCGCCACGACGCGCCCGAAGGCCTCGGCCTCGGCACAGTCGTCCCCGTCGGGCCGCCCCGCAGCGATCGGCCAACGCGCCGTGGAGTAGGAGTGCTCGCCGACGAACGCGGCCGCAGCCACGGGCACGAATCCCCGTGCCGCCACGAAATCGGCCAGCTCGCACGCGGCATGTTCGTAGGCGCGATTGCCGTAGAGCACGACCACCACGGCCGGCGTACCGTCGCCCCGCACGGCATCCAACCGCCGCAAGGCGAGCGGAGCCGCATGCCCGCCGTAGACGGGTACGGCGAAGACCGCCGCGTCCCCGCGCTCCGCCGCAACGCAGACCGCATCGTGCGTCGCGTCGCAAACGACCGTCTGCACGCAGTTCAATCCCCTGCCGACGGCCTCCGCCACGCGGCGCGAAGTCCCCGTCGGGGAAAAGTAACAGATCCAACTCTTCGCGGGTTTCATCGGGCCGCCTCCTTTCCTCCGGTCAGCACCACCGTCACCGACATCGGGCCGTGCGCACCGATCACGAGCGCCTGTTCGATGTCGGCCGTCTTCGACGGGCCGGACATGAAACAGCCGAAGCCGAAATCGCGGTCGAAGCGCGGGTCTTCGACGGCATCCTGCATCGTGGCGACCACCGCGTCGCGCGGAAGCAGGATCACCAGCGACTCCACGGCGAAGTAGAGCGCCTTGTGCCGCGCCCGCTGCGGCAGCCATACGGCGCCGTTCTCGGCCACGCCCAGCACTCCGCCGACCACGGCCGCGTCGATCCCGTCCAGTTCGCGCGCATCTTCCACGGCATCCGCATCGAACGCCGAGGGAATCTCCTCCACGGCCGACACCACCCGCCGGCCCTCCAATCCGAGCGACCGCAGCAACTCTCCGGCCGGAACACCTTCCGCCCACTCCGCCACGCGGCCGCCCGCCGCCTCCACCGACTGCCGGAACGCCGTCAGCGGATCATCGAACCCTTCGCGCCCGAAATCCAGCGCAGGCATCGGGTGCTCGGGCATCCCGCTGTGCGCCAGACGTGTCAGGATAGCTTCCTTCGTATTCATCGTTTCTCCTTTTTTTCCGTTGCGATTTTTCCCTCTTTCCACAGTTCGTTGAAACTCCGGCGGGCGAAATGCGGCATCTCGCGGCCGGCGCACCACGGGTTGAAGCGGTTGTTATAGACGAAGCGCGGCACCCACGGAATCAGCTTCAAACCCGTGTAGAACAAGGTTTTGTGCCGCATCACCACGTCCATTCCCTCGACCGCCAGTTTCTTGCGGGTATCGGCCACGCCGTCGGCATCCATCTCCTGCCGCCACGCGTAGATCTGTTCGCCCAGGTCGATCCGCGCCGGACAGACGTTCGAGCAGGAGTAGCACAGCGAACAGCCCGACACGTTGCCCGCATAGCGTTCGGGCGAGCGCAGCATCCCCAAGTTGATTCCCAGCGGGCCGGGGATGAAATACGAGTAGGAGTAACCGCCCGACCGCCGGTAGACAGGACAGGTATTCATGCAGGCGCCGCAGCGCAAACATTTGAGCATGTTGCGGTGCGCCTCGTTGCGCAGCGATTCGGTGCGGCCGTTGTCGACGATGACCACATGAATCTGCTTGCCCGGCTCCGGACGTCGGTACAGCGACGTATAGGCCGTCACGGGCTGCCCCGTGGCCGAACGCGCCAGCAGACGGGTGAAGACCGCCAGCGAACGGTAGTCGGGGACGACCTTCTCCAACCCCATGATCGCGATATGCAGATCGGGAAACGACGTCCCCAGATCGGCGTTGCCCTCGTTGGTGCAGACTGCGAAGGCCCCCTCCGAGGCCACGGCGAAATTGACGCCCGTCATGGCGACGTCGGCCGTGAGGAACTTGCCGCGCAAATGTTTGCGCGCCTCGTGCGTCAGGTAGGTGGGATCGCTGTCGCCCCGCGCCGTGCCGAGTTCCCGTTCGAAGAGTTCGCCCACCTCCTCGCGCCGCACATGGATCGCCGGCAGCACGATATGGCTGGGCGGACGGTGCATCAGCTGCATGATCCGCTCGCCCAGGTCGCTCTCCACGGCATCGATCCCCTGTCCGGCCAGGAAGGGCGCGAGGCCGCACTCCTCGGAGAGCATCGACTTGCTCTTGATGAGTGTCCGCCCGCCGTGCCGGCGCAGGATGTCGAGCACGATCCGGTTCATCTCGCGGGCGTCGGAAGCCCAGTGGACGACCATTCCGTTGGCCGTCGCATTGCGTTCGAACTCTTCGAGATAGCGTCCCAGATGCGACAGCGTGTGCAGCTTGATCTCGGAAGCCGCCTGCCGCAGCGCCTCCCATTCGGGAACGGCGTGCGCCATGCGGTCGCGCTTCTCGCGCACGTGGTAGAGCGCGCGGTCGTGCCACGCGGCACGCTCCCTGTCGGCGAGGAATTTCGCCGCGGCCTTCGCATGTGTACTCATTGTCGTGCAGTCAGGATTTCAACGATATGCAGGGTCTTTATCGGCAGCCGTTCGCGGTCGATGACGCCCTGCATGTGCATCAGACACGAACTGTCGGCCCCCGTGATATACTCGGCGCCCGTAGACATGTGGTCGCGGACCTTGTCGCGCCCCATGCAGACCGAGACCTCCTTCTCCTCCACGGCGAACATGCCGCCGAAACCGCAGCACTCATCCACGCGCGCAGGCTCGAAAACCTCGACCCCTTCGACCAGCGCCAGCAGGTCGCGCAGCTTGGAACGATAGGGAATGTTCAGCTCGCTGGGCGTACTCAGCCCCATCAGCCGCACGCCGTGACACGAGTTATGGATACTCACCTTGTGGTGGAACGAGGCGTCGAGCCGTTCGGGACGCACCACGTCGTGCACGAACTCGCAAATTTCGTAGATGCGCGACGCCAGACACGGCCTGCCGTCGGCGTGCGGCACCAGGCGGGGATACCCTTCGCGCACGAAACTCACGCAGCTGGCCGACGGCCCCACCACATAGTCGTACCCCGCGAAGAGCTCCTCCATGCGTTCGGCCAACGGTTGCGCGTCGCGTTCGTAACCCGCATTGGCCATCGGCTGCCCGCAGCAGGTCTGTTCGAGCGGATAGTCGACGTCGAGCCCCAGCGACCGCAACAGCCGGTAGGAGGCCTCGCCCACCTGCGGATAGAGGGCGTTGATGTAACAAGGTATGAATAGCGCTATCTTCATCGTATTTCCCGATAAAAAGTCCGTTTCGGTATCCGTTTCCGCCTCAGCGCCATTCGGCGACCTCGTCCGGCGACTTGCGTTTCTTCTGCGTCGGAGCGTCGGCCGGATAGCCGACCGGGATCAGCACGACGGGTCGCAGCGTCGCGGGCAGCTCCAACGCCTCGCGGCAGAGCGGCACGTCGAAATTGCAGACCCAGCAACTCCCCAATCCCTGCTCGGCTGCTGCCAGACAGATGTGTTCGGCGGCGATCGCCGCATCGATGTCGGCATGGTCGTGTCCGTCGCTTTTACGCTTCCACGACACCGACTCGTCGACGCACACCGCGATGCAGAGCGGCGCTTCGGCGAACCACTCGCGGTGATAACAGCGCCGCAGGGCCTCCCTGCACGCATCGCTCGCCACGACGAAGAATCGCCACGGCTGGAAATTGACCGCCGAAGGCGCCAGCCGCGCACACTCCAACAAATACTCCACCTTCTCCCGTTCGACGGCCTGCGGCCGGTAACTCCGCACCGAATAACGCGCCTTGACCAAATCCAGAAAATTCATATCGTTCATTTTTTTATCGTCTCCTGCACTTTTCATTCCACGACCGGCAGAGGACGCCGGCGGGCAATCGGTCTAACGAAGATACGAATAAGCACGGGCAAAAGCAAACTCGTTTGCATTTTGCCGAGCGGGAGTATCTAAGGCACAGCCAAAGATACGGAAAGTCGACCGCAGAAGCAAACGTCAGTTTGATTACACCGAGACGGAGTATCTTCGGCGAAGCCAAAGATACGAAATATTTCACGGAATTATCCGGAATGCACGATATTTCATAAATTAAAAATCGAATCCGATACGCTCCTTCCGGCCGCACGGCGCGGGCGAGGGAACTGGCACAATCGCAAATAAGTTTGCTTTTGCTATCTTTGCAGACGGAATGTCTGACTGCGGCCGTCCTGCCGAGCCTAGACAGAACCGACCCCGTCCGAACGCTGCCGGGGCAAGAAAACGAAGAGTGAACATGAACAGACTCGAAATTATGAAAAGACGAATTTTACTTTTGGTGCTGGCCGCGGTCTTCGTGCTGCCGGCCGTGGCACGGACTCCGCTGCAACAGCGGCTCGAAAAACTGGAACGGGCCGTCGAGGTGACGCCGCTAGAATCGACCCGCTTCGACGAGAAGTACGAACTGGTCCTGCGCCAGCCGCTCGACTGGCAGGCCCCCGAAAAGGGCTCTTTCACGCACCGCATCGTCGTCTCGCACGCCGGCTTCGACAGGCCGACGATCCTCGTCACCGAAGGTTACGGCGCGAAATACGCCTACCGTCCGGATTACCGTGAAGAGCTGTCGCAGCTGCTCGACGCCAACATCGTCTTCGTCGAGCACCGCTATTTCCTCGGCTCGACGCCCGACCCGCGCGACTGGCACTACCTCACGGCCGAAGCTTCGGCCTGCGACCTGCACGACGTGCGGCAGCTGCTGGGCGCGATCTACCCGGGCAAGTGGATCGCCACGGGAATCAGCAAGGGCGGCACGACGACGATGCTCTACGCGACCTTCTTCCCCGGCGACGTCGACGGCTACGTCCCCTATGTGGGCCCGGTCAACCGCTCGCGCGAGGACGGACGGCACGAGAAGTTCCTGCGCCGCGTGGGAACGGCCGACGAACGCGCCGCCGTCGAGCGTTTCCAGACGGAGGTGCTGCGCCGCCGCGACCGGCTGATGCCCCGTTTCGAAGCCTACTGCCGCGAAAAGGGATACGAGTTCCGCGCGCCGCTGACGGAAATCTACGACCTCTGCGCATTGGAGTACGCCTTCTCCTTCTGGCAGTGGGGCTCGAACTCCTACGAGATTCCCGCTACGTCGGTTACGGACGACGAACTGTTCGATTACTTCATCGGAGCGGTCGACCCCGAATACTTCGTGCGTGAAACGCCGACGACCTCGTTTTTCGTGCAGGCGGCCCGCGAACTGGGTTACTACGGCTACGACACGCGCCCCCTGCGCAAATACCTCAGTATCCGCAACAGCAAAGACTACCTGCGGCGGATCTTCCTGCCCGACGAGCTGCGCGACCTCGATTTCGACCGGACGCTCTACCGGCGGATGCACCGCTACCTCAAACGCGAAGACCCGAACATAGTGATGATCTACGGCGCCAACGATCCGTGGACGGCATCGGGCGCGGCATGGGCCGTGACGCCCCGCAAGCGCAACATGAAGCTCTTCGTGCAGCCCGGCGGATCGCACCGCACGCGCATCGCCACCCTGCCCGAGCCGATGCGCGAAGAGGTGATCGCCGCCATTCGCGGATGGTTGGAATAGACGGAGCACGCTCCGCCCGAACGGAAGCCCGAACTCAGGCTTCCGTTTTTCTGTGCCGTTTGGGAAAGAGCCGCCGGAAGCGGAGCAAGAAAGAGGCGAACCGCCCGCCGGCGACGATGAGCGTCACGGCCACCAGTATCAGCGCGATGCCGAGTCCCAGCCGCGCCGTAAGTTCTTCGTGGAAAATCACCACGCCGAAGAAGACCGCCGTGACGGGTTCGAGCGCACCGAGGATGGCCGTCGGCGTGGAGCCGATGTAGTGGATGGCCTGCGTGGTGCAGAGCAGCGAAACGGCCGTCGGCAGCGCCGCCAGCGCCAGCACGTTGCCCCACAGATACCACGACGGGACGGCTTGCAGGCCCGTGAGGAAATCGAGCCGCACGACGTAGATCGCAAGGCCGAACAGCAGGGCGTAGAAGGTGAGCTTGACCGTCGGCAAGGCCGCCAGCGCGGAGCGGTTGACGCCCACGATATAGACGGCGTAGGAAAGCGACGAGAGCAGCACGAGCGTCACGCCCGTGAGGCTGAGCGTCTGGCCGTCTCCCTCGTAGAGCAGCCCGATGCCTAAAACGGCCAGTGCGATACAGAAGATCGTCAGCGGCGTGATGCGTTCGCGGAAGCCCAGGGCCATGATGAGCGCCACGAGGATCGGATAGACGAACAGAATCGTCGAGGCGATGCCGGCGTCCATGTAGTTATAGCTCATGTAGAGAAAGAGCGACGAGGCGGAAAAGAGCAGACCCATGGCCACGAGCGGCAGCATCTCACAGCGGCGCAGGCTGAAATCCTGCCCCCGCAGACGGATCATCACCGCCAGAATCGGCAATGCGAAGGCGTAGCGGTAGAACAACACCGAGTCGGGCGTCATTCCCGCATGATAGAGCGGCAGGGTGAAGAGCGGGTTCATCCCGTAGGTCGCGGCCGCCACCGCACCGCAGACGAGACCTTTGGTTCTGACATTCATGGTCGTATCGATTTCGGCCGCCCCTTCGGAAGCGGCCTTTTCCGGCAGGCAAAGATACGCAACATGCGCCGAGAAAAAATCGGATTGCGCAAAAAAGTTGCGAAGCGCCGGTTCGCACCCCGCGTCCGGACTGCAAAAAAGAGGCCGCAGCGGAAGACGTCCCGCTATTTCGACTTCATCCGTGCCCGGATCCGGCTCAAACTCACCGGCGTAATCCCCAGATAGGAGGCGAGCGTCTCCAATGGTACCCGCCGCAACAGTTCGGGGCGTTCCCTCAGCAGCGTCTCGTAGCGCCGGGCAGCCGGAAGGAAAAGCATCGGAATCAATTTCTGCTCCGTACGCAGGAACTCCGATTCGGCGAACCGCCGCGCCCAGTTGGCGATGTGGATATCCTCGGCGAGAAATCGCTCCAAATCGCTGCGTTTCAACACATACAACAGGGAATCCTCCATGAGTTCGACCGTTTCGTAGCCCGGTTCGTCGTCGACGTAGCTTTTCAGGGAGACGAGCGCCGATCCCTCGGCCCCGATCCAGAAGGTGACCTTTTTCCCGTCGGCGGAAATACAGGCGCGTGCGATCCCCCGGCCGATGAAGAAGAGGTTCGGCTCCACACGCCCCGCTTCCAGCACGCAGTATCCCCTGGGGCGGGACAGGCTCGACATGCAGGCCGCCAGCCTGACGGCGGAACTCTCCGGCATCCGATAGATCCGGTCGATGATTTCACGTATATCCATGACGATGCGTCCGCAAGCGTTTTCCCTGCAAAGGTAGTCAAAGTCGCCGGCACACGCGCACTTTTCCGATTTTCTTATCAAATGTAAAGCGCCGGACGGAATTTTACGGATAACTTTGCATCCGTAAAAGAATAAAACACGACGCGATGAACTGGATCATACTGATCGTGGCCGGCCTGTTCGAGACCGGCTTCGCATTCTGTCTGGGAAAGATGAAAGAGGCCACGGGAGCCGAATACTGCTGGTGGGGAGCAGGATTCCTGCTGTCGCTGGCGCTCAGCATGACGCTGCTGGCCAAGGCGACGCAATCGCTGCCGATCGGCACGGCCTATCCGGTGTGGACGGGCATCGGCGCCGTGGGAACGGTGCTGGCGGGAATTCTGTTCCTGAACGAACCGGCGACCTTCCCGCGGATCTTCTTCCTGCTGCTGCTCATCGGCGCTATCGTCGGGTTGAAACTCGTCGGCGAACCCCATTAGCCTTCCGCGAATCCCCTCCGGCGCAGCGGCGGCTAATAGCGGAGCAGATTGGCTCTGCGCACCGCATCGGCCGAACGGCGGGTGGCGACGCCCAGCCACAGCCGGTCGCCCTTGCGTTTGATCCCCTCGGCCTCAGCATACCCCGTATCGGTCAGCCCCAGCGCACGAAGTCCTTCGAGATCGGAGTAGGCCCCGACGGGAAGACGCCAATGGACGATCCCGCCGTCGAGCGTGGTGACGGTGATGCGTGCATCGGAGGGGCCGTTGGCCGGTTTGTTGCCGTTGCCGGCCCCTTCGAAGAGATAACAGCAGCGGCCGTCGACGTCGAAGCCCTGGAAGGGATAACTGCAAAAGTCGCGGGCGGTATCCTCGCCGTGCGGCATCAGAAAGCCGCCTACCGGTGTGAGCCGCCGCAAATCCCGACAGCGGATCGCCCGCTCTTCGGTACGCTCGCACTCGCCCGACCGTTCGCCGCCCCACGTCCGCACGACGCGGAGCACCGTGTCGGGCAGCGCCAACGCCTCCGAGAGGCGGAAGTGGCGGAAGCCGTGCGTTCCGTCCGCCTTGCGGTAGGAGATCGAGAGCAGGTCGTGCGCCCGATCGACGGCCGGCAGCAGGTTGAAACACCCGTCGTCGAAATAGAAAGTCTCGCCGCCGTCGTGGTCGCAGCACGAGCCGGCACGGAACGGGACGCGCGACACGGTGCACGACTGCCAGTACTCCCCTCCGACGCGCGTGGCATTGCTGTCGATCCAGACGTAGCGGGTGCCGCCGCACTCCTCGACGGCGATGTTGGCGCCGTGCCCGAAGTAGCGGAGCGTCATGCGGGGCATCGTGTCGCAGCCGGGCCGCACCTCGAAGACGTAGACCTCGTGGGAGCGAGTCCGGCCGGGAACGTGGTTCTCGAACGCTCCCAACTGCGAGATGTAGATAGTAGAATCGGACACGACGTCGAACGACTGCATCACCCGCCGCGGGGCGAGCAGTTCGAGGTCGCGCAGCACGACGAGCGTGTCGTCGAGCGGCCGCGCCAGTCGTTCGGGCAGGCTGCGCACGAAACCGGACACGGCGGTCTGCGCCGCAGCGGGGCGCACGGCGGCCGACAGGCAGAGGAGGAGAAGAAGTCGTTTCATTGCGGGAAATCGGATCGGTCTGGTCTACAAAGATAGCATATTATCCGAACCCGCCGCCGTTTCGAGCGAAAAAGTTTCGAATTTTCCCGCACGAAACCGGCTTATACCCCGCACTGCCAAAAGGCCGCGACAAAAGCATCCAGCCGGGGAACGGCTGACGTCTGCGCCTACAACGCTACGCGGACGAGCTCGCGCCCGCGTTTTTTCGACGGCGCATCCGCCGCCCGTTCCTCTTCCCGATTTTTGGCAAGGCGGAATTTGCGGTGCGCTGCGCGCAACCCTAAATTCTCTGCTTGCCAAACTTTTTCGTATTTTCGGCTGCTCCTCGGATACTCCCGCTCGGCAAATTGCAAACAACGTTTGCATTTGCCCTCGCTTTTTCGTATCTTTGCCCGCCAAAGCGAGTGAAAACAAGCAAATAAATATACGTTATGGAGATCAAAAGAACACAGAAAGAGGAGCAGACCTCGTTGATTTCGGTCAAGGTTGGCGAAAAGGACTACGGCGAAGCCGTCGAGAAATCGCTGCGCGACTACCGCCGCAAGGCCAACATCCCGGGCTTCCGCCCCGGCATGGTGCCGATGGGAATCATCAAAAAGATGTACGGCAAGGGCGTAGTGGCCGAGCAGTCGTACCGCACGGCGTCGAACGCCGTCTTCGAGTACCTCCAAAAGGAGAACATCGACTATCTGGGCGACGTGATTCCCGCCGAGGAGCAGGGTGCTTTCGATTTCGATAACGACACCGAGTTCGAGTATATGTTCGAGATCGGCGAGGCGCCCAAGATCGACCTTGCTCTTTCGGCCAAGGACAAGGTGACCTACCACCGCATCAAGATCGACAAGCAGATGCACGACAACTACCGCTCGAATTTCCTGCGCCGTTACGGCCGGCTGGTGGACGTCGAGAAGGTCGCCGACGACGAGGCGCTGACCGTCACGCTCGACAACGGCGAACTGCGCGTCGAGGATGCCTACGTGGGACTGATCTCGATGAACGACGAGGAACGCAAGCCCTTCAAGGGCAAGAAGGTCGGCGCCAAGATGAAGGTCGACATCAACGAGCTCTACAAGAATCCCGCGCAGCGTGCCGCGGCCTTGCAGCTCAAAGAGAACGAACTGGCGGAGGTGAAGCCCGAATTCTCGCTCGAAATCACCAAGATCCGCAAATTCGCCGATCCCGAGCTGAACGAGGAGTTCTTCAAGACCGCCTTCCCGCAGGGCAACGTCACGGACGAAGCCGGACTGGACGCCTTCGTCGACGCCGAGATCGGGAAGGAACTGTCGCGCGAGAGCGATTACCTCTTCACGCTTCAATTGCGCGACTTCCTGCTGAAAAAAGCCGACTTGAAGATGCCCGCCGCCTTCCTCAAACGCTGGCTCTACGTCATCAACGAGGAGAAGTTCTCGAAAGAGGAGATCGAAAAGGACTTCGACCAGTTCCTCAAAATGTTCTCGTGGAACTACATTCAGAAGCACTTCATCAAGGAGGACAACCTCACCGTAACGGCCGACGAGGCGCTCGCCGAAGCGAAGGCTTTCGCCGCCGCACAGTTCGCGCAGTACGGAATGCCGGCCGCACCGGACGAGATGCTCGAAAACTTCGCCAAGCAGCAGATTCTCGCCAACAAGGAGCAGTCGCAGAAGATCTACGAGAAACTCTACGAAACGAAGGTGGTCGAGGATGTGAAGGGCAAGATCAAGGTGACCGAAAAGGCCGTTTCCGCCGACGAATTCGCAAAACTGGCCAAGGAGATATAGTCCGGAGTACGCGGTTTTCGGAAAAATGATTAACTTTGGACTCTGCGGGCGTGATGTTTGCAGAGTCCTTCTTTTGATCCGTCGCCGGCCCGCGGCGGTGCGGACTGCGGGAAAAGCCCGGCGAACAACGATGTAAAACCATATTAAACGTACAGTCATGTCTTCCGAATTCGAAAAATACGCCGTCAAGCATTGCGGCATCAGCAGCCTCCGGCTGCACGATTTCCGATCCGTCATCTCCGACTACGTGTCGCCCACGATCATCGAGGAGCGCCAGTTGAACGTCGCCACGATGGACGTCTTCTCCCGCCTGATGATGGACCGCATCATCTTCCTCGGGGCGCCGATCTACGACGATGCGGCCAACATCATCCAGGCGCAGCTGCTCTTCCTGGAATCGGCCGATCCGGAGAAGGACATCCAGCTCTACATCAATTCGCCGGGCGGATCGGTTTCGGCCGGTCTGGGCATCTACGACACGATGCAGCTGGTGAACTGCGACGTGGCGACGATCTGCACGGGGCTGGCCGCCTCGATGGGCGCAGTGCTGCTCACGGCCGGTACGGCGGGCAAGCGTTCGGCGCTGCCGCATTCGCGCGTGATGATCCACCAGCCGCTGGGAGGCGCGCAGGGACAGGCGTCGGACATCGAGATCACGGCCCGCGAAATCCTGCGCACGAAGCGCGAACTGTACGAAATTCTCGCCTCGCACGCCGGCGTGCCGATCAAGAAGATCGAAAAGGACGCCGACCGCGACTACTGGATGACGGCCGACGAAGCCAAGAACTACGGCCTGATCGACGAAGTGCTGAAAAAACGCAAGTGACCCGCCGCGCGCCGAAAACGGCGCGCACGCGGCATATACCCATACGAAACGACAACGAATGACACATACGAAGAACCCGAAGAACGGAAATTCGCACACGGCCGAGGAGCACTGCTCCTTTTGCGGCAAACACCACAGCGAGGTGCTGATGCTTTTTCAGGGCGGCAGCGGCGCCCGCATCTGCAACGAATGCATCGAACAGGGCTACCATACGCTCGTCGAGCACCACGTGGTAGCCGATCCCCTCTCCGCGACGCCCCCGATGCAGCAGACGCAGCTGCACTACGAAGAACTGCTCAAACCCGCGCAGATCAAGGAGATGCTCGACCAGTACGTCATCGGTCAGGAGGCGGCCAAACGCTACCTGTCGGTAGCGGTCTACAATCACTACAAACGCATTCTCTCGAAATCGGCCGACGCCGAAGCCGAGATCGAGATCGACAAATCGAACGTCGTGCTCGTCGGCCCGACGGGAACGGGCAAGACGCTCATGGCACGCACGATCGCACGGCTGCTGAACGTCCCCTTCACCATCGTCGACGCCACGGTGCTCACCGAAGCCGGCTACGTGGGCGAAGACGTGGAGAGCATCCTCTCGCGGCTGTTGCAGGTGGCCTCCTACGACGTGGCAGCCGCCGAACGGGGCATCGTCTTCATCGACGAGATCGACAAGATCGCCCGCAAGGGCGACAACCCTTCGATCACGCGCGACGTATCGGGCGAAGGGGTGCAGCAGGCGCTGCTGAAAATTCTCGAAGGGACGACGGTCAACGTTCCGCCGCAGGGCGGGCGCAAGCATCCCGACCAGAAATTCATACAGGTCGACACGCGCAACATCCTCTTCATCTGCGGAGGTGCGTTCGACGGCATCGAGCGCAAGATCGCTCAGCGGCTCAACACGCGGGCGATGGGCTACGGCCGCGCGGGAGCCGATCCGATCGACCGTTCGAACTTGATGCAGTACGTCATGCCGCAGGATCTCAAATCGTTCGGCCTGATCCCCGAACTGGTCGGGCGCCTGCCGGTGCTGACCTACATGCAGCCGCTCGGCCGCGAGGCGCTGCGCTCGATCCTGACCGAGCCGAAGAACGCCATCGTGAAACAGTACGTCCGGCTGTTCGAGATGGACGGCGTGAAGCTCGCCTTCGACGACGAAGTTCTCGACTACATCGTCGACCGCGCCATCGTCTACAAGCTCGGCGCACGCGGCCTGCGCTCGATCTGCGAGGCGGTGATGATGGACACGATGTTCGACATTCCGTCGAGCGGTTGCAAGGAGTTTCGCGTAACGCTGCCATACGCCAAAGAAAAGATAGAAAAAGCAAATTTCGTAGAGCTTAAAAAGGTAGGATAATAAAATATTATTATCTTTGCAGGGGATAAATCCCGCTCGGAAAAGCGACAGGCGGCACGCACCGCACAGGGTGTCACACGGCCTTCGCCCGACGAATTGACAACTACTAAACAACTGGAAATATGGCAGACAATGCAAAACTGACGCGTGCGGCGGACAACATCCGCGTGCTGGCGGCATCGATGGTCGAAAAGGCGAAATCGGGCCATCCGGGCGGCGCGATGGGCGGCGCCGATTTCATCAACGTGCTCTACACCGAATTCCTGCGCTACGATCCCGACGACCTGCGCTACCCCTTCCGCGACCGCCTGTTCCTCGATCCGGGCCACATGTCGCCGATGCTCTACTCGACACTGGCGCTGGCGGGCAACTACACGATGGACGATCTCAAAGCGTTCCGCCAGTGGGGAAGCTGTACGCCCGGCCACCCCGAAGTGGACGTGCTGCGCGGTGTGGAAAATACCTCCGGCCCGCTGGGTCAGGGACACGCCATGGCGCTGGGCGCAGCGATCGCCGAGCGCTTCATGGTGGCCCGTTTCGGCCAGTGGCAGGCGCACAAGACCTATGCCTACATCTCGGACGGCGCCGTGCAGGAGGAGATTTCGCAGGGCGTGGGCCGCATCGCAGGTCATCTGGGACTGTCGAACCTGATCATGTACTACGACTCGAACAACATCCAGCTCTCGACCAAGGTCGACGAGGTGGACACCGAGGACGTAGGCGCCAAATACAAGGCCTGGGGCTGGAACGTGCTCCACGTCGACGGACAGTCGGTCGACGAGATCCGCGCCGCGCTCCGCACGGCAGGTGCCGAGACCGAGCGTCCGACGATCATCATCGGCCGCACGGTGATGGGCAAAGGCGCGGTAGCCGCCGACGGCACGTCGTATGAGAACAAGGTTTCGACGCACGGCCAGCCGCTTTCGGCCGCCGGCGCCGACATCGCCGCCACGGTGAAACACCTGGGCGGCGACCCCGAAAACCCGTTCACGGTCTTCGAAGAGTCGAAGGAGATCTACGCCGCACGCCGCGAAGAACTGCGTGCATGGGTCAAGGCCCAGAAGGCCGTCGAGGCCGAGTGGCGCTCGGCCAACAAGGAGCTGGCCCGCAAACTGGACATGTTCCTCGCAAGCGAGCTTCCGGCCATCGACTACAAGTCGATCGAGATGAAGGCCGATTCAGCCACGCGCGCCGCGTCGGCGACGGTGCTGGGCGTACTGGCCGAGCGGGTGGAGAACATGATCGTCGCTTCGGCCGACCTGTCGAATTCGGACAAGACCGACGGCTTCCTGAAAAAGACCAAAGCCTTCACGAAGGGCGATTTCAGCGGCAAATTCTTCCAGGCCGGCGTGTCGGAGCTGACGATGGCCTGCATCATGAACGGTATGGCACTGCACGGCGGCGTGATTCCGGCCTGCGGCACCTTCTTCGTCTTCTCGGACTACATGAAGCCGGCCGTACGCCTCTCGGCACTGATGCACCTGCACGTGATCTATATCTGGACGCACGACTCGTTCCGCGTAGGCGAGGACGGCCCGACGCACCAGCCGATCGAGCACGAGGCGCAGATTCGCCTGATGGAGCACCTGCGCAACCACGCGGGCGAGCGGTCGATGGTCGTGCTGCGTCCCGCCGACGGCGAGGAGACGATCTCAGCATGGCGTCTCGCTCTCGAAGAGAAACGCCCCGTGGCGCTCATCCTCTCGCGTCAGAACATCAAGAACCTGCCCGCGCTGGCCGCAAGCCGCCGCGAGGAGGCCGCACAGCTCGCCAAGGGCGCCTACATCGTCGCCGACACGGCGAAGCCCGACGTAGTGATGGTCGCTTCGGGTTCGGAGGTGGCGACGCTCGTCGAAGGTGCCGGCCTGCTGGCTCAGGAGGGCATCAAGGCCCGCATCGTCAGCGTCCCGAGCGAAGGTCTTTTCCGCGATCAGCCCCAGTCCTATCAGGAGTCGGTACTGCCCGCCGGCATCGCACGCTACGGCATGACGTCGGGGCTGCCCGTGACCTTGCAGGGGCTCGTCGGAGAGAAGGGCTTCATCCACGGCCACGATATGTTCGGCTTCTCGGCTCCCTACACGGTGCTCGACAAGGAGTTCGGCTACAACGGCGAGACCGTCGCCGCCGAAGTCAAGAAACTGTTGGGACGCGCATAGCCCGATTCACAGCAAGAAACAGCGCGGGTGTCCGAATCTATCGGACACCCGCGCTGTTTTTCGCCGGAAGTCGCATCCAGGACGGAACCCGCGCGGAACTCTCATCCGAAACCATCCACACGAAATTCCCGACAACTCTCCGGTTCACGGCACCGTCGGACGCGGAGCGGATTCCCGCGTCGACGAGAGTCATTCGGCAGCTTTTCAGGCGTCTTTCGCCTCCGACACGACGAACGGGGCCCCCCCCCGCGAACGCCCGCACCGACCCGCAAAAACAACGACCGCAGCCGGAAAGCTGCGGTCGGAAAAACATTCGACGGTAACCGGCATCAACCGAAATTCGGCGAAAAGATGCCCGGATGTTCCGTCTTGTACTCGTAGCGAAGCGACTTGTCGAACGTCTTGTCGTACATCACCCCCTTGATCGTGTGGGTACCGTCGCCGTTATCGACGATCTCGCACGTCGTCCGTTCGGTGTCGTCGGCCGCGAAACAGCCCGTCTCCAACTCGTTCTGATAGGTGAACCAGCCGCAGCCCTGTACATTGGGATCCCCCTCGTCGTCGGTATAGTGCTTGCCGATGTACCACATGCGGTCGGTATGTTTCTCCACCGAATCGGTGTAGAACGGCGAGATCGCCCCCGTAAAGAACTTCCGATAGGTATACCCTCCCGTCGAAGTCAGAATCTCCGGTTCGAAATCGGTATAGATGTAGACGAGAATGTCCACATAATCGCCCGTATCGCCTGTCGACATGCTCTTCGAGCTGAGCATCACCGTCGTACGATATTTTCCGGAAGCCTCGTCCAGACCGTCGTAAGCGAAAAATCCATCGGCTACCGCAATGTCGAAATCATATTCCGGTTCAGGCTCGGGTTCCGGTTCGGGCTCAGGTTCGGGCTCAGGTTCGGGTTCGGGCTGAGGCCCAGGCGTCTCGGTGCCGGGATTGCCATTGTCACCGAAATCGTCGTTGAACTCGCCGCAGGAAAATGTCAGTGCGCACGCGGCGAAGAGAATTAGCAGTTTTTTCATATCCTTCTATCTCCGAATTTTCGTTTGACGATTAACGGGCATAGCCTCCGCCGCCCATAGAGGTATAGTCGTCCAGTTCGATCGGGCCGTCGTAGGAAGCTTTGAAATGCTGTCCGTTGGTCTGCATCAGATCGAAATCGATGTCGTAAACGCCGTCGGCATAGGCCACCGTCACCGATCCTTCGTCGAGCGTCAACGTCTCCGAAGTCTTCTTGTTGACGATGCGGTATTGCGTGACGCAGCCCGTTCCGCTCTCTACATAGGACGAGTAGAGATATTTGTAGGCCGGAATCTGCGAACCCGTACCGCCGTCGTTGCAGAACTCGAAAGCGGCCTGCCACTCGTCGTTTTCGAATTCGACGGAGTAGTTGATCGCCCAACCCGTCGCATCGGCTTCGGCATAGGCCTGCGAGATCGACGTGAAGACGATCGCATCGCCCGGCTCCTCGGGCTGGGTCACACCGTAGATGGAGACATCGAGCGAAAGCGGATACCCCTCGGCCGTCGTCAGTTCCCCCTTGATGACATAATTCGTTTCGGACGGCAGGCTCAGTTCGACGCTGCCGGCCTTGACCGCATACTCCGTCGTACCGCAAATGAGCGCCGAGTTTCCGCCCAGCGTGCCGTTGTCGAACGAGTAGGTGCCGGCGGCGATCTTATCGGTGATGAATTCGAGATTCAGTCCGTAGAGGTTCTCCCCCGTGAATGCGGCCAGATAGCCCTTCTCGCTCTTTTCGATCTTGCCGCTGTTGAGTTTGACGGGGAAGGCGAGCGAACCCTTATAGTCGATGTCCAACTGTTTGTTGTCCTGAGAAATCAGGGAGCCGACGATCGTATAGGCCCCGTCGGCGAAACCGACGTTCACCGATCCCTTCTCGATTTCGAACGCCGCACCGCTGACGGCCGTCACGCTCGACGTGCTGGCCATCACCCAGGGCTCGTTGCTGTGGTAACCTTTCAGGTAGCTGTATTCGTGTGCGGGAATAACGGGCGCCTTCTCCTTCGCATAGTCGTCGTAGAGATCGAGTACGACCGTATAGGCGTCGTTGGTGAGTTTGACATAGAAGTTGTTGCCGCCGCTGTAAACTTGGAGTTCGCCCTCGGTGAAGTGCTGCTGATCGACGTTTTCGGGTTTGTCGCGTTTGAGCGTCGTCATTTCGAGCGGCTCGGACATCTCCTTGTCATAGCTGTCGGCAGCTTCGACGACCGCAACGATCACATAAGTGGTATCATCGTCGAGGTTTTCGAGCAAAATCTCCTGCGGAGAGGAGGTCTCCACCTTGTCGCCCGTGGCGAAGATGTCGTATTTGTCGGGCAGAACGAAATCTTCGGTCTTCTTGAAATAGCGGTAGCGGCACTCGGCGGCATTGGCGGTAGTGACCGTGAACGAAAGCGTGCTCTCGGTCCGCTCGCCCTCGGCGAGCGTCACCTCCATCGTAGTGCCCTGATTGACTTTCTCGGTCGTCAGCGTGATCGGTTCCGACAGGACGGGGCGTTCTCCCCTGCCGAAGCGGCCGCCAATACGACATACTCGGCTTCGGCTTCGAGTTCTTTCACCTCGACAAGCTGCGTCTCGACCTTTTCGAGCTGCCGGCCCTCGGCCATGACGGAAACGGCGTCGGGCAGTTCGATCCCTTCGACATTTTTTAGACAGACATAGGCGCATTTGTCCGCATTCTGCGGTGCGACAGTGAAGCTGACCGAACTTGCCGTCGTCGCACCGGGCGTCACGACGACGGATACCTCCGGCTTAGTATTTTCCCCCCCCCTCGCCGGGATCGGTGGAGGTGTTGTCGTCATCGCTGCAAGCAGCGAAACCAAGCGCTCCGACGAAGAGCGCCATCGATGCGAATGAAGCAAATAGATTCCTCATACAATCAATGATTTAAAAAATAACAATCGTATTTCGGGCGTCAAAGATAGTAAAATTTTTTAATAAACCGTCTCGACTATCGGACCTCGGAATACCCTTGCATACGGGTATAAAGCCGTTTCCGTTCAAGCTTTGCATCGAAAAGCACAGAACCGCCGAAACATTGAAACCCGAAACGAGGAATTTCCGTCCGATTCGTAAGCAACTTGTTTCGCGGAAAAATCGTTTCTCCGCAAAAGACCTCCGGCCTCTACATCGGTCGAGCGGCGAAACGGGGACCCGCCCTTCGTCCCGACGCCTCTTTTCCCGAACCGACACGGCGGGCACCGGCCGTCAGGAAGAGGAATTCCGGGCAGCGACCGCCGCGGGAAAAGCGGCAAACCTCGCCGGAACTCACTCCGCAATCGAACCGGCCCTGCGACGGAGGAAATGAAAGAGGGAGCGTCCGCAATTCGGACACTCCCTCCGTATGACCGGAATCCGCGAGACACAGGCTGCGCTGCGTCGCCCCGCGGCTCTTTACAGACGTTCGCTCTTCTCCAACTCGCGGAAATAGCGGTAGGTGCTGACTTTCAACTCGCCCACGGCCGCCTCGTCGGCGACGATGATGCCTGCGGGATGAACCTGCAACGCCGAGATCGTCCACTCGTGCGAGTAGCACCCCTCGACACCGTGTTTCAACGCGCGGGCCTTCTTGTGGCCGAAGGCCTGGATGATGACCTCGTGCGAATCCATGATCGTAGCCACGCCGACCGACATGGCCTGCTTGGGCACTTTGTTCACGTCGTTGTCGAAGAACCGCGAGTTGACGGCCACGGTCTCGGGCGTGAGCGTCATCACGCGCGTGCGCGACACGAGCGACGAATAGGGTTCGTTGAAGGCGATATGGCCGTCTTCGCCGATACCGCCCAGGAAGAGGTCGATGCCGCCTGCGGCGACGATCTTACGCTCGTACTCCTCGCACTCCTTTTGCAGATCGGGGGCGTTGCCGTCGAGGATGTGGATGTTCGCGGCCGGCACGTCGACATGGTCGAAGAAATGCTTGCGCATGAAGGTGTGATAGCTTTCAGGGTGATCTTCGGGGATGCCCACGTATTCGTCCATATTGAACGTAACGACATTGCGGAACGACACCTCGCCCGCCTCATACAGGCGCACCAGTTCCTTGTAGGTCTCCACGGGCGTCGAGCCGGTGGGCAGTCCCAGTACGAACGGACGGTCGGTCCGGGCCGCCTTCTCCTTGATCCGCGCGACGATGTAGCGGGCCGTCCACAGGCCGGCTTTCGCGTCGTTCTCTTCGATAATCAGTCTCATAGAATCTTATTTGGTGTTAAAACATTTTCACGAAGACCTCGATGGCCTGGTATTCGGCCATGCCCAACTTGTCGTAGAGGCGGGCGGTATTCTGCGTACGTTCCTCGGCGCGCTGCCAGAATTCGCGCGAATCGCTGCCCGGGAAGGGCACGATATCCTTCTGCGACACGTGGCGGTAGATGGCGTGACGTTTCTTGATCAGCTCGTCGGGCGAAAGGGGCACGGCCATGTCGACCATCCCCAGATCCCACTCCAACCAGGCCCCGCGATAGAGCCACAGATGGCAATTCTTGAGCCATGCGTCGTCCTTAGCGACCTCCAACGCTCCCAGTACAGCCTCCATGCAGGTGCGGTGCGTGCCGTGCGGATCGGCCAGATCACCTGCGGCATAGATCTGGTCGGGTTCGATCTCGCGCAACAGCTTGACGATGATATCGATGTCGCGCTGCGAAAGCGGCGCCTTCTTCAATCCGCCCGTTTCGTAGAAAGGCAAGTTCAGGAAATGGACGTGCGACGGATCGAGCCCGAACGAACGGTCGGCGGCCTTGGCCTCGGCGCGGCGGATCGCCGCCTTGATGTCCAACAGCTCGCGCGGTTCGGGCTGCCCCTTCACTTTACCGGCGATAAGACGTTTCACCTCATCGAAACGATCCGCGAAACCCAGTTCGCGCACCGTATCGAGCTGTTGCAGGACGACGTCGTCGTTGACGGCGAAATCGCCCGACGTCTCGTAGGCCACGTGCACGTCGTGCCCGTGGTCGACCAGACGGATGAAGGTGCCGCCCATCGAAATCACGTCGTCGTCGGGGTGCGGCGAGAAGATCAGCACCTTTTTGGGAAAGGGCTTCGACGGAACGGGCCGCGTCGAGTCGTCGGCGTTGGGCTTGCCGCCCGGCCAACCGGTAATGGTATGTTGCAGGTCGTTGAAGACGTCGATGTTGATCTTGTCGTAAGGCCCTTTGGCTTCGAGCAGTTCGCCCAACGAATTTTCGATGTAGTCCGAGTGGGTGAGTTTCAGAATCGGCTTCCCCACCACGCCGCACAGCCAGATGACCGCCTTGCGCGTGAACTTGGGCGTCCACTCGCAGGGGCCGACCAGCCACGGCGCAACCTCGCGCGTGAGCTTTCCGGCGGCGTTCTCGTCGATCACCACCTCGATGTTGTGGTGCTCCTGCAACGCCGTGGCGGGCACCTGATCGGTGATCTGCCCCTCGACGACCTTGCGGATCACGTCGGCCTTCTCCTCGCCCCATGCCATGAGCACGATCTTGTCGGCGCGCATGATGGTATCGATCCCCATCGTAATGGCCATTTTGGGCGTATCGTCGATCCCCGAGAAGGCCGACGACTGGATCTTGCGGGAATCGTGCGAAAGCTGCACCAGCCGCGTGCGCGACTTCTCGTAGGAGCCGGGCTCGTTGAACCCGAGCTGCCCCTGCTCGCCGACGCCGATAATCATCAGATCGATGTGGTTGATCGCCCGGTCGTAGGATTCGCAGTAACGCGAGATGCGCGATTCAGGCACCGTCCCGTCGGGAATATGGATGTTTTCGGGCAGGATATCGATATGGTTGAGAAACTCCTCGTGGATGCGGTAGTTGCGGCTCTGCGGCTCGTCGGCCCCGATCGGGTAGAATTCGTCGAGGCTGTAAACCGCGACGTTCGAAAAACTCACCATGCCGTCCCGGTAGCGGCGCACCAGCTCGTGGTAAAGCCCCAGCGGCGTTCGGCCGGTCGTGAGTCCCAGCACGAAGGGCTGCACGTCCTCGAAAATCTCGTTCGAAAGCGAATATTCGTTGTGTTTCTTGATCGCCCGCACGATCAGATCGGCGACATACCCCACGCCTTCGGATTCGTGTTCGAAGACCGAGGCGGGAATCTTTTCATAGCGGCGGATGATGTCGCTCGGAGCCGAGTCGACGATCAATCCTCCGTCTTTGGGCAAAGCGTATTTGCTGTTCATATCCGTATATTTTAATTTAGCCCCTGCCAGTCTGCGTCCGGAGCGCGCCCGCCGGAGCGGACCGCCGGCCAGCGGCCGCATTATTTTTTACAAAGATACGAAAAGTCGCATAAAAACGGCAGGATTGAAAAAAAATTAAAGTTAAGGAATTCTCCTATTTGAGCGTTTCTTTATTGATACGGTTTTAAAAAAGTAGAAAAGTGAACGTTAATCGCTATTTATCCTAAATTTGTCTTTTTTCGAATATTTTTTACTCACCATTGAGAGTACATTACCTCAAATAACGATCGCATCTCCGAAAAACGTACCGCGGAAGATCTTCGCTTTTCAATTATCCGGTATCGGGGAAATATGAGAGATGTCGTCCGAATCGTATTCAATTTCGTTGTCCAGCCATACTTCTCATGGCGATAAATAACCGGATAATACAAAAATTTCATATTATCAAATAGGGTTAAGGAACAACCGGATGCAAAGAAGACGTTCTACTGAATAATCAATATTCAAATATCGGCAATAGAAGTATTTTATTAGCATTTTATAATTATATTTTTTACCTTTGTGCACAATAAATTCCTATTCTCCATAAGGGAATAGTTGATAGGGGGGGGGAAATAAGTGTTATAAAAGTTGCCAATACGATTATAACATCTATTATAAAGCCCCAATGAAGTGCATGCGAAGTTCAAGAAGAGATGCCAATTTTCCGGCTTGAACCGAACGTAAACATCTGTAATATACCCTAATACACACGTTGGGGTGATCTAAGAATATGTGTTTATGTATGAATATTGCTTCAACCGATACAACAAATACTACGACTGTATGCTGGTTCGTTATGAGGGCATACAAAAGCGAGGGGAAAGCGGAGGAGAAACTCGCCGGTAAAGATGGTTTAGCATACTTTATTCCCAAATGTTATGCGATAAGAGTTTATCACAGAGTGAAGTCTAAAAGGCTCGTCCCGGCTATTCCGAATCTTGTATTCGTTCACGCCAGTCGCTCTCAAATTCTGAATTTCAAAAAACGATATAACTTCCTGCAATTTGTGATGTGGAAAAAAAGTACGGGATCAGAATATATCGTTGTACCGGATGAGCAAATGGATAGTTTCATAAAGGTTGCCTCACAATACGATGAGAATATAAGTTACTATCGGCCAAGTGAAATAAATTTACAGAAAGGAACTCGTGTCCGCATACACGGAGGAAAATTCGATGGGGTTAAAGGTATATTCATGCAAGTACGAGGTAAAAGAAATCGCCGAATAGTCATAATGTTAGAAGGTGTCATAGCCGTTACGGCAGAAGTTGATCCCGACTTGGTCGAAGTCATTTCATAATACTTTGTTATCCGCCAGAAAAAGCGCTAACTTTTTTCCGTAGATCGCCGACAACGAGTCAGCAAGCAGACACGTAATAGCAACAATACTCTCCTTACGACTAAAATTGATTGCAACGAGCCGTTGATTTCGGAACTTTCCGATGTAGAATACCGTCTTTGCATGAACGTACGATAAAGAAATTTCCATAAACACCAACTATTCAACGACAAACTTGGAAATTGCCGCATTCAACGAATACATGAACGACACATAGACGAGATATGGGATTTCTCGATAATTTAAAGAGCGACAGACAAAAAACATGATTTTGCGTTTTACACAAAGGATAATCTGTTATATGATTCCTTCCGGATTTGAACTTTCTCAGACATTTTAAATCCGGAACGTTCACTTGACCAAAACTTTTACTCCTCCCCATATCCAGAACCTTTTGTCGTCGTTTGTCACCCATTGTATATACATCACGTGTATTATTTCGGGGGGGGGTAAGACATATAGCAGTCTGTCACTTTATGAATAGTGTAGAAGCCTCTGCGGGGCTGATATTCGAAGATAATCCATCAAATGAATATACCTCAGAATTCAGATCGAAGAATTCTGGAGGTATTCGGTAAAAATATACATTAATAAGCGATGATGAGAAAAGTATTGGTAACGGGAGGTGCCGGATTTATCGGTAGCAACCTATGTGAAGCATTACTGGAAAGAGGTGACTGGGTAGTTTGCCTTGATAATTTTTCTACGGGACATATGGAGAACTTAATTCCACTGATCTCCCGCTATCCGGATTCGTTCCGACTGATTGTGGGTGATATCCGGAATTTCGATGACTGCCTGAGAGCTGTCGAAGGCGTAGACTACGTACTACATGAAGCAGCACTGGGTTCGGTACCACGGTCTGTCAAAGACCCCGTAACAACTAATGAGGTCAACATCGGCGGATTTCTCAACATGATCGTCGCCTCTCGTGATGCCAAAGTAAAACGGTTTATTTTCGCAGCCAGTTCATCGACCTATGGCGATTCGAAATCGTTGCCTAAGGTAGAGGATGTCATCGGAAAGCCGCTCTCCCCATATGCTATCACCAAATACGTGGACGAACTCTACGCCGATGTTTTTGCCCGCACCTACGAAAAGTTCGAATATATAGGTCTGCGCTATTTCAATGTATTTGGCCGGCGCCAAGACCCGAATGGAGCTTATGCGGCAGTCATACCTCTCTTCGTAAAAAAACTGCTGAATCACGAAGCTCCCAATATCAACGGAGACGGAGAATATAGTCGAGACTTCACTTATATCGATAATGTAATCCAGATGAATCTACTGGCTATGGAGACCACGACTCCTGAAGCAATGAACCAGATATACAACACGGCCTGCGGGGAACGCACGACGCTTAACCAGCTAGTAAATTATCTGCGTGAATACCTTGGGGAGTATGATCCCGAGATCAAAAAAATTGAACCAACCCACGGTCCAAACCGAGTAGGAGACATCCCTCATTCGCTGGCTTCGATCGACAAGGCCCGCCATCTATTGGGATATGCTCCTCAATTCTCGATGAAGCAGGGTTTGAAAGCGGCTTGTGAATGGTATAGGAAAAATCTTTAAATATATAATTGCATGGATAGAGAAATTAAAATCTGCGTAATAGGCCTAGGTTATGTAGGACTTCCTCTGGCTCGACTTTTCTCGACAAAATATAATACTGTCGGATTTGACATGAGTTCAAATCGTGTAAACGCATTGATGTCTGGCCATGATACGACGCTGGAGGTACCGGACGAGTTATTACAAACAGCTCTTGCAAACGGTTTTGTTTGTACATCAGATATCGATGCAATCCGCGATTGTAATTTTTATGTAGTGGCAGTCCCGACTCCCGTCGATGAAAATAATAATCCCGATTTGCGCCCCCTGTATAATGCCAGCGAAACGATCGGCAAAGTCATTTCGAGAGGGGATATTGTAGTTTACGAATCAACTGTTTATCCGGGAGTTACAGAGAACGAATGTATTCCGGTGATCGAAAAAGTTTCCGGCTTGAAGTTCAATGAAGATTTTTTTGCCGGATACTCTCCCGAACGAATAAATCCCGGCGATAAACAGCATACGGTCGAAAAGATAAAAAAAGTGACCTCCGGATCCACGCCAGAAATTGGGCAGAAGATCAACGAAGTATATGCATCGGTTATTTCGGCTGGGACTCACCTTGCTCCCTCAATCAAAGTTGCGGAAGCAGCCAAAGTGATCGAAAACTCTCAGCGGGATATCAATATAGCTTTTGTAAACGAACTTTCGAAGATTTTTACCCGTATGGGTATCGATACGCAAGCGGTATTGGAGGCAGCTTCCACCAAATGGAATTTCCTACCGTTTAAACCCGGCTTGGTAGGTGGTCACTGCATAGGCGTCGATCCTTACTATTTAGCGCAATGCGCCCAGCGTTACGGCTACAATCCTGAAATTATTCTGGCAGGTCGTCGAATGAATGATGGCATGGGTGAATATGTGGCCCAACAGGTAGTGAAACTTATGATCAAGAAAGGAATCAAGGTACTCGGAGCTGATATTTTAATTTTGGGTTTTACATTCAAAGAAAACTGCCCCGATGTTCGTAACACAAAGGTGATCGACATCTTGCGTACGTTTCAAGAGTATGATACGAACATTTCCATTTATGATCCTTGGGTCGATCCTGCTATCGCACAACGGGAATACGGTATCGAAATCACAAATAATTTACCTGATCGGAAATTCGATGCTATTGTTCTTGCCGTGGCTCATGAACAATTCAAAAGTCTGAATATCGAAGAGTTGAAAAAATCGAATGCCGTCCTCTTTGATGTGAAATGGTGTATCCCGAAAAATACCGATGGACGATTATAAAATTAGGTTTTAATGAAAATCTGTCTCACAACATTTGTTCAAGGGCATCTTTATCAGGAATATTTGCCCATGCTGATTTATTCAATAGGAAAAGCCTATCCGGAATATGATGTTAAGATTTTTTTGCACGATACTTTACGTGACGATCTGCGGCCGGCATTAGATATGATCCGATCGACCTATGATCGTTTCGAGATTCGGGAACATACCTTCGCAGATTGTCCGAACATGAACTCTCTTGTGGCCCGAAGTCTACGATGGGTGTTATGGGATGAATCCTTCCGTGATTACGATTATCTTTATACAATCGATATTGATATGTTCTATATTCGTGAGCCCCAAGAACTCATGGAACAACATATCGAGCATATGAATTATATCGGTTCTGATTGCGTGAGCAATTTTCGCCGTATTAACGTTATACGGAAAACGCCGTTCGAAATAATGCGGATGTTTAAATGGGGCGGAATCCGAGGAGTGATCGATATGCTGAAGACGGATCGGGTAAACCGAATGTCCGGTCTCCATTTTGTCAAGGTCAAAGAATATTACGAGCATATTACTCCGGAAATCCTGCATAAATACCGATCGATCATATATGCCAACAAAATTATGCGTCTCAAACCTTTGATTTCATGTGAGCCGCTGCTATACGACATGATGGAGGAAGGAGGTATTGATATGTCGGTATTCGGTGTTCAAAGTAGTGTGATCTCGATGTTGGATTTCGAAAACCCTCACGATCGAGGCTTCGGACCCAATCACGGTATCCATTTCGGGTTATTCCGGGTCGACCCTGCTGATATGGATAAAGACATAACCATTCAACTCGACCACAAAGCCTACCAATATTATATCGAAATATTCAGAAAGGAGATCCTGCCCGATCCTCTTTTCCGAAAACTTTATACAATGTTTCCGGAAAAGCTCAAAATGTATTTCCACAGATTTTTCCAGTACTACTGCTTGGAAACGAACGGCATAGCTGAATAGTAAAAATCCTCGATCTTGACGGATTCTTCTCGGACATCGAAGAGTATTCGGAACAGTAAAGTAGCTCTGATATATACGTTTTTCAACAGTATATTGAGCTTCTTCTCCCGGAAGATTTTTTTGGATCATCTGGGTACTGAAATTCTCGGACTCAATACCACAGCGGTCAACATTCTCCAGTTTCTCAACTTAGCCGAATTGGGAATTGGAACGGCAGTTACATTTACGATTTATAAGCCTCTTTTTGAGAAAGACTATGAATCAGTAAACGAAATAGTCTCTGTCCAAGGATGGCTCTATCGTCGGATTGCATGGTGGATGATTGGAGGGGCTCTCGTGGCAATGTGCCTTTTTCCATTCATCTTCAACAAAATGGAACTTCCGTTATGGTATGCCTATGCATCTTTCGGCGTACTGCTCGTTAGTTCCTTACTGGGATATTTTGTCAACTATAAACAAATCATACTGTCCGCAGACCAATGCGAGTATGCGATCACATACAGCTACAAGGGCACACTGATCGTCAAAACGTTCTGCCAAATGGCTGCCGTCTATTATTTTCCAAACGGTTATCTATGGTGGCTTATTCTTGAATTTGTATTCGCTTTCGTCGCCTCTTGGCGGCTCAACCAAACCATCCGCAAACGAGCTCCCTTTTTGCATTCCAGCGTGTCGCTCGGACGCAAAATAAAGGGGAAATATCCGGATATCATCATAAAGATCAAACAACTATTTTTTCATAAAATCTCCGGATTCATTCTCACCGAAGTCACTCCATTGATTATTTACGGATATGCCAATTTGTCATTGGTAGCACTTTACGGAAACTATCTGGTTATTATCTCCGGAGTTAAATTAGCCGTTAGTTCTGTATTTGACAGTATCGGAGCCAGTGTAGGAAATTTAGTTGCCGAAGGGGATTCTCCCAAAATCATGACTGTATTTAACGAATTATTCAGTTCTCGATTTTTGTTTATCAATACAGCCTGTTTTTGCCTTTATATACTCACTCCTGAGTTCGTAACGTTATGGATCGGGCCACAATACGTCCTTTCCAACTCTACCCTGCTGCTTATGATCCTCACACTCTATATCCGATGTCGGAAAACAACCGTCGACGTGTATCTGAATGCATATGGTTTATTCAATGATATTTGGGCACCGATAACAGAAGCCTGTCTGAATATCGGCTTATCAATATTATTCGGTTATTTCTGGGGATTAAACGGTATTTTAGCCGGAGTATTAGCGAGTCTGTTCATCATACATTCGTGTTGGAAACCTTATTTCCTTTTCTCCAAAGGGTTGCACGTGCCTATAATAACCTATATACAAATCTATGCAAGACATATTTTAGCCGCAGCAATCGCTACGGGTCTGACTCTATGGATTTTCAGTTTTATCCATTTCCCGAGGAACGGACATTTTTCAGGATTTCTGCTGCGTGCTGCAATTACCTCCTCGATATATTTTTTGCTTCTATCGATAGGACTTTTTTGTTTCACCGTTGGTATGCGAGATTTTGTTGCCAGAATTCGAAGAATAATAAGTTGATATGAAAGGGCTGCACAAAAAAATAATTATAATTTCTACCGAATTTCCTCCGGGACCCGGAGGAATCGGCTCCCATGCCTATTCTCTAACCGAAGCCTTATCTAATAAGGGGTGGGAAATGGACGTTTTTACTTGTGGAGATTATTCTTCGAAGCAAACGATCGTCGATTTCGACAGAAAACAATCTTTCAAAATCCACCGTTTCCGGAGAAAAGGGTGGCTTACCTACTTTTATAGGCTATATGATGTCGCGCACTATATCCGTAAGCAAAGGGGGGGGGAAATTGTTATCGTATCAGGAAAATTCTCTCTTTGGATCGGGTTATGGCTCAGACTTCGTTTTTTCTACAGAGACCTGCATATTCTCGGTATCCTACACGGTTCCGAAGTGAACTTACCCGGTCTTTTGGGAAAGAAATTCACCCATCTTTCCATGATGGCCTGCAACCAATTAGTCGCAGTATCTCATTATACGGCATCGATTATTCCCGCATGGATACGGAAAAGTAAAAATATAAGCATAATTCCGAATGGAATCGACTGTCAACGAATGGATCGGAAATTAACCGAGTCTGTCCCTTTAAATTTACAAGGAAGTCCTATTTTGTTAACTGTCGGAGGAGTAACCCCTCGAAAAGGACAACATAGAGTAATACGTGCACTTCCCGAGATTATTCGGTCTTATCCCCAAGCTTGTTACCATATCGTTGGATTACCGATTTACCAAAAACAATTCGAGGAGTTAGCCATTCAGTGTGGAGTGCAGGAGCATATAGTGTTCCATGGAGTATGTCCGACTTGGGAGAAACTGACGGAATATTACAAAGCCGCGGATTTATTCATGCTTTTGAGTGAAAATCAAAAAAACGGAGATGTAGAAGGATTCGGTATCGTCGCATTGGAAGCTGGATTCTTCTCTTTACCGGTAATCGGAGCAACAGGTTGCGGAATTGATGATGCCATCGATGACGGAAGAAGCGGCATTTTGGTAAATGGAGACAATGCAACGGAAATCTGCAATGCAATGACAAAGATTCTTGCAGACAAAAGCAGCTTCAAACAGAGATCGAAAGTCTGGGCCGAACAGCATGATTGGAATATAGTCATAGAAGATTTTATCCGCATACTGCCACCTACAAAAGCATAGAATCAATGAATTATTTAGATAGTCGGAACTATTCGATTCCATTTAAATGGTTAGTATTACATATCCTGCTGGGGATTACTGTCGTATACAGTCATACGGTGGCACAATTATGGGGTATCGTAGCATTAGTCGTCGGAATCGGGCTCATTTTGAAAAATCGGAATCGAAATGAAGAAGTTGCGAGAGTTATCGTCTACCTGGCTTCGCAAGAGGTACTTCTAAAAGTATGTGATGCGCAGATAGGTAGCGAATTCATAAAATATATTGTTGTTTTATTCTGCGTGATCGGTATACTGATATCAGACGTACCATACCCTAAAAATCGTCTTTGGATACTATTCCTAATTTTGTTGATTCCATCTACAATTCTTAGTATCAATTCGATAAAGTGGTTTGAAAATATCCGATATTCACTTTCAGGAATTGTTGTATTAGCCATATCCGCATACTATTTTACGGGAAGATGTGTAGAATGGAATAATTACAAAAAGATTTTAGGCGCTATTATACTCCCGTTGATTTCCCTATCTATAGTGGTAACGCTTGAAACTCCCGACTTCTCTGCAGTGGAGTTTACAGCCACTTCCATGTTTGAAACAACCGGAGGGTTTGGTCCTGTCCATTTATCCGTGGTTTTAGGTGTAGGAATTCTAATTCTCATCACTCTTTCTTTGATTAAACAATCGTTAGTTATAAACCTACTCGGAAATTACATTGCAATATGCTTTCTGGCCTTCAGATTGTTACTCTCTTTTTCCCGAACTGGAGTCGTTGCTTTGGTTGTCTCCTTGGGAGCAATTCTGTTTTGTTTGATCATGAATAACTCGATCAAGCTGAAAAAGATATTGATTTACCTAAGTATTATCGTTATGGCTGGTATCGTCGTTTGGAACAAGGTTGACGATGTCACGCATGGAGTAGCTTCTTTTCGTTTTTCAGGTAGAAACAGCGTCGGAGATAAACTTGACGATGTAACATCTGGACGTATTGATCTTTTTACAGAAGAACTATCTATGTTTGCAGAAAATCCTATTCTCGGTATTGGAGCTGGTAATACATCTTCCGAACGACAACATCGTTTCGGTCAGATACACTCCTCTCATACAGAATATTCGCGCCTGCTTTGTGAACATGGAATATTAGGTATTGTAATGAATTTGATCTTATTGGGAGTCCCTTTATCGTTTTTAAAAAAAACACGGGGAGTGACCCGGCTTTTTTTCGTGGCATTTATCGTCTATTCTCTGCTAAGCATGGTTTCAGCCGCGACCCGGACAACTTTACCTTTGCTGATATACGGACTGGCTTTTTTACGGATAAAAGAGGATTATATCAAGAAATAATGGTCATGAAACATCTCAACTCCATAGACATTGTCCGGTCACTCAGTATGCTTTATATCTTGATATTCCACTGCGGAAATTATACCGAAGAGATCAATTTCCAGCCTTGGGGTGACTTTTTAAAAAATGGGGCGTTGGGAACATTTATGTTTATCTCAGGTTATTTGCTGGGACGAAAATACACTATTTTTCATGGGATAGATGCAGTTAAATCTTTTTTTATCAATCGAGCCATTCGTATTCTGCCATTATTTTTCCTGTCGCTACTAATATATTTGTTCATGGGATATCTTTCGGTCAAAACCGTATTATTATCTATGACAGGATTTTCCGTAATTATTCCGCCTCAGCCTCCTACGCTTTGGTTTGTTTCCATGATCATATTATTCTACTATCTTTTCCCCATCATGTCAGGACAACGAATATCCTCTGTGTTTATGATCGCAGGCTGTATTATACTCGTGGTTATGGCCGCTCAGGGGGGGGGTATGGATGTTGATCGACGTTTTTATTATTATTTTCCATGCTTCATTGTCGGGATTACAGCCGCAAGATATTTACCAAACCAATTCTCAAATTATAAATTTGGTATATTAGGGGCTATCGCATTCTCTTTGATTAGTACCGGATACTTGTGGTTAGATTTGTTTGGCAATGAACCTGCAAACTCTGTTTTTCGGATGCTAATAGCACTGTCAGGTACGATGTCATTCATATCGTTGTCTTACTATCTAACAAACTCTTCCCATATCTCTTTCTGGGCTTCTCGTATCGCCTATTCCAGTATGGCTGCATATCTATTCCATCGGCAAATATTTAGCGTTATCAGACAATATGTTTATTGGCCGGAAGATGGAACCGGAAGAGTCTTGTTTTTACTGTTTGTATGTATTCCAATCATTTTGTTAACTGGGTACATCATCCAAACCGTTTATGACTATTTCCTAAAAAAATTAGTAGTTCGGGAATAGATTGCCGTATTCCAATTAAATATCTATCTTATGAGACTTTTTATCCTACTGTTATACTACGGATTTTTGCGGTTTCTTCCCGCAACAGACAATGCCTATTGGATATTTTCTCTATTCAGAAAAACACGATCATGGGTCGGACACTTTCTATTTGACCAATGTGGAAAACAAATCAATATCGAACATGGAGCAAATTTCGGAACCGGTCGTGGAATCTCAATCGGCGACCGATCGGGAATTGGTATCCGTGCGAAAATACGGGGACCATTGCATATCGGATCGGATGTCATGATGGGACCTGATGTTATTATTCTTACTTCGACCCATGAGATATCCCGTACGGACATTCCGATGCGTGAACAGGGGGGGGGTACAGGAAAAGAAGATCGAACAGTAGTGATCGGCGATGATGTTTGGATCGGTACGCGCGTTATCATATTACCGGGGGTAAAAATAGGTTCCGGGGCCGTGATTGCCGCGGGAGCTGTGGTAAGCCGAAACGTGCCCGACTTCGCTATTGTCGGAGGAGTTCCGGCCAGAGTTATCAAAATGAGAAAATAATAAATAGTTTATGAGGATTTTATTATTGAGCACGGGAGGAAAAATCGGAGGAGAGGAAACATTCACCCGAAATCTGGCTCTGGGGCTGATAGAACGAGGCCACTATGTCGAAATGGCGGTAGGAGGGCCGGTACAACGCGAAGACGCAGAAAAAGCAGGGATTAGAATCACCGAAATCGACATAACAGGCCGATCACCCAAGCGCATCGTATGCGCCGCCCGGCAATTAGCACATTATGCAACAAAGAACCGATTCGACATAATACATGCCCAAGCCGTCGGCCCTGCAATTATGGGTATTATCGCTAAAAAGTTTTTCGGTTGCAGGATTCCCTGGATATGGCATAATCACGGTATTACGGATTTCGCATATCGCTTTATTGTTCGTCACCTGAATAGTCTGGATCGAATTATCGCCAATTCGGATTATGTAAGGGAAATGCTCACAGGTAACGGAGTGAAAAGAGATCGAATCGAGCGAATACATAACGGAATTCATATCGCCGATTATACCGTAACGGAACAGGAACGTCTCGATGCCCGGGAGGCTGTCCGCAAAGAGTTTTCGCTGTCCGCCGATTGCCGTATCATTACTTATGTCGGACGCCTTTCTCCGGAAAAAGGGGTGGAGGTTTTAGTGGATGCTTTCCGAACCCTATGTATCTCAACAGAGAATGTCGCTTGCCTGTTGGTAGGAGATGGTGTGCAGCGGGAAGAACTGCAAGCCCGAATCAACTCGTATCCGTGCAAAGAAAAAATCATTTTTGCGGGATTCCGTAGAGATATAAAGCATCTACTTGCCGGCAGCGATGTTTTCGTGTTACCCTCTCATATTGAAACATTCAGTCTTTCCATTCTCCAAGCTTTCGCAGCCGGAACTCCTTGTGTGGCCAGCGACGTGGGAGGAACCCCTGAGCAAATCTTGCCAAGACTCAACGGCCTTCTGTTTCAAGACAACGATTCGACCGAACTGGCATCCAGATTAAACGAGATATTGAATGATGAGGAATTTCGCTGTTATTTGACTCATAATGCCATCGCTCTGAGTCATTCATATCTTAACGATAACAGAATGATCGGCGATATAGAAAATCTTTACGGACGTTTGATTTCCAAATAAATATGAAAGTAGCATTTCTGACAATGGGGAAAGATATAGGAGGAGCTAAACAGGACGTACTCACTCTTTCCCAAAAAATAGCCGCACACGGACACGATGTGTTCGTGATTGCCGCTCCTGGAGTTATAGATCGGGAACTGACAGGTACACCCGTCCAATTCATTCCGGCAGAATTCTATGTTCGTCGACCTTGGGGATTATGGAAAGCTTCTCGTTATCTGCTTCGAGTCGTACGGGAAAACAATATCGAATTGGTTAACCCGCAAGGCTTTTTTACGGCAATTATTGCATGGTTGATGCGTTTCAGTCTACATCGCCCGCATATTCCCATCGTGACGACTATCCACATGTTCTCGTCGTTGAATTTCTACAAATACGCCAGATTACTCAATATTTTCTCGGATGAAATTATCACCGAATCCAATTGTGAAAGGGTCCGGCTCGAAAGCGGAGGGGCAAAACGAAATCGGATCGAAGTGATCAACAATTCGGTCGATATGCAGCGGTTTTCCCAAGAACGAACAACTCCTGTTCTGAGAACTGAATACAGTATCGAATCAAGTTGCGTAGTATTCGGAATAGTAGCAAGACTCAGTCCTGAAAAACGGCATTCGGATTATATAGAAGCAGCCAAGATCGCACATCACAGGTTCCCTGATACTCGATTTTTCATCATAGGAGACGGTCCGCTTCGAGATACGTTACAGGCACAGGCTGCTGGACACGATTATATTATTTTCACAGGGGCACGACGGGACATCCCGAATGTATTACGGAGTTTGGATTGCTTTGTTCTCTCTTCAGAAGTGGAATCTCTGCCATTATCCATTCGGGAAGCTATGAGCATGTCTCTTCCTGTAATTGCAACCGACGTAGGCGGGAATAGAGAAATCGTAGCGGAAAACATTACTGGATATCTCGTAATGCCCAAAATACCCGATCAGCTTGCAGAGGCGATGTCGAATGTAATTGCTGATCGACTTAAACGCGAAGCTATGGGAAAAGCTGCACGAAAGTTCTGTGCAGATCGTTTCAATGCGGACAATTGGGCGGTGTATACAGAACAAAAATTCGAAAAAAGCATAAAACAACATTAATATGGACTTGATTGTCGGTGCAGGGATAACCGGATTATCCTACGCAGCAGCTACTTCAAACGATTATTTAGTCATCGAGAAAGAGCCGGAAATAGGAGGTTATTGCCGGACAATTCTACAAGATGGTTTTATATGGGATTACTCCGGACATTTTTTTCATTTCCGAAACAAGGATATCGAACGATTCGTGATGGATAAAATGCATAAGGATCGGGATATTATCACACTGAAAAAAATGACTCAGATTCGATATAAAAATAAGCATATCGACTACCCGTTCCAGAAAAACATTCATCAACTTGATAAAGCCGAATTTATCGATTGCCTGTATGACTTATTTGTCAACGAATATCGTGAAGGAACGACATTCAAAAGTATGCTGTATGCAAAATTCGGCAAATCCATTGCTGAAATTTTCCTCATCCCCTACAACGAAAAGTTATATGCTTGCGATCTTGACGAACTCGATCCGGATGCCATGGGACGCTTCTTCCCTTATGCAGACAAACAAGAAATTATTGCAAATTTCAAACATGCCAAGGAGAACTCGTATAACGCAACTTTCGAATATCCGAAAGGAGGTGCTTTTGAATACGTTAATTCAGTTTTCCAAAGAATAGATCCCAAGAAAGTTGCCACCGGCGAAGCTCTTGTTGAATTAGATATAGCTCGAAAGATCGCACGTACAACCCGCCGAAGCATAAAGTACGACCAGTTGATTTCTACGATCCCACTTCCGAAATTGCTCAGTTTATCCGGAATCGAGCATGATACACACCTATATTCAAGCAATAAAGTATTGGTCTTTAATCTCGGATTTGATCGTAAAGGCAACGAAAAAAGGAACCATTGGCTTTATTTTCCTGAGAAGAAATATATATTTTACAGAGTAGGTTTTTACGATAATATTTTCAACAGCGACCGCCTTTCTGCCTATGTGGAAATCGGATTCCGACAAGATGCACAAATTGACATAAATGCCTGTCTGACGCGAGTCTTGAAAGATTTGGAGACCGCAGGCATCATATCTGGACAAAAACTTGTTTCGTCACATTCCGTTATCATGGACCCTGCTTATGTCCATGTTACTTCGGCCATGGAAAAAGATAGAGCCGAAAAGATGAAAACGCTCTCTTCCTACGATGTATATTCAATCGGTCGGTACGGAGGGTGGTATTATTGTTCCATTGAAGATAATGTGGCAGAGGCACTCTCGCTGGCTCGTCGTATATCGCATGAATAAAATGAATTATCCCCTTGTTGCAATAGTCATTCCCACACTAAACGAAGCGCTTTTTATCGGGCCTTGTCTGGATTCTATTCTCGGACAGAACTATCCATTCAATCGGCTTGACATTATGGTCGTGGACGGAGGCAGCGATGACAAAACTCATGAAATAGTAAACGGTTATGCCGATAAATGGTCAAATATACGATGGATCGATAATCCTCGGAAAATTCAGTCTGCTGCTTTCAACATCGGAGTCAGTCGCTCTTCTGCTTCAATAGTGGTCAGAATGGATGCTCATGCCCGTTATGCTAGTGATTATATCTCAAAATGTATCGCCAAACTATCCACCAATCCCGAACTGGGGAATGTAGGAGGAGTGTGTAAAGTCGAAGCCGGAGCTCCCACCCTAATGGGAAAAGCAAATGCCGTTCTGAACCAAACCTCGTTCGGTATTGGAGGAGCGGCATTTCGCATCGGAACCAAAGCCTGTTTTACCGATACAGTACCTTTCGGTGCCTTTCCCCGGAAGGTACTCGATGAAATCGGACCGATGAATGAAAAACTATCTCGCGGAGAAGATAACGAATATAATGCACGCATCCGAAATGCCGGGTACAAAATCTATTTTGATCCCCAAATCATTTCGACCTATTATTCCCGACCGACCCTTACCTCTTCCGTCCATCAAATGTACCGCAACGGACGTTCGATAGGAGTATTATTGCGAACTTTTCCACGGGCCGTAGGACTTCGGCACGTCGTTCCAGCCTGTTTTGTTGTGGGAATGCTCTCCTGTCTGTTGTTCGGTTGGTGGGTTCCTATTTTATGGAACGTATTGATATGGATACTAGTAGTGTATTGGATCGCAGCTCTGGGAGCAACAGGGTTGGCATGCCTCAGATTTGGATTCGACATGGGATTCATACTGCCGATATTATTTTTTTCTGTCCACATTGCTTATGGGACAGGTACCGTATATGGATTTTTAACTAAAAAAATATAAAATTTATGCAAATACCATTTTCCCCGCCAGATATGACGGAAGCAGAAGAGATCGAAGTCGCCCAAGTCCTTCGTTCGGGATGGATCACCACAGGACCTCGCACAAAAGAATTTGAACGCCAAATTGCTTCATATTGCCATACGCCCAAAGTCGTATGCCTGAACTCTGCCACAGCCTGTATGGAAATGATTCTGCGGGTACTGGGTGTAGGGCCCGGAGATGAAGTCATTACATCGGCATATACCTATACGGCTTCGGCCAGCGTAGCCTGCCATGTGGGAGCAAAATTAGTCATGGTCGATACAGCGCCGAATTCTTTCGAAATGGATTATGAGCAACTGGCGCAGGCTATCACGTCCCGGACAAAAGTCATCATTCCGGTGGATCTGGCAGGAATCATTTGTGATTACGATCGTATTTTCTCTATTGCAAACGATAAAAAACAACTGTTCCAGCCATCCAACAAGTTGCAAAACTCTATTGGTCGAGTAATTATTCTTGCAGATGCGGCTCATGCATTTGGAGCAAAACGGAACGGTAAAATGTGTGGAGAGATTGCTGATTTTACCTCTTTTTCGTTCCATGCGGTAAAAAATCTCACCACAGCAGAAGGTGGAGCACTGACTTGGCGCTCGATTCCTGGAATCGACAACGAATGGCTTTACCAACAATTTCAACTTTTGTCCCTTCACGGCCAAAATAAGGATGCATTGGCCAAAACACAACTCGGTGCATGGGAGTACGATATTGTCGCTCCTAATTTCAAATGCAACATGACAGATATCATGGCCGGTATCGGATTGGTACAGTTGAAACGTTACCCCGAAATATTGCGCCGCCGCCAACAGATTATCAACCGTTATGATGAAGTGCTGCGAGATCAAAACCTGCAATTACTCCTCCATTACGGAGAAAATCACACTTCGAGTGGTCATCTCTATCTGGTACGCCTGATAGGACGAGAAATCGACGAGCGTAACGAGATCATAATAAAAATGGCCGAACGAGGCATTGCTTGTAATGTCCATTATAAACCTTTGCCGATGATGACGGCATATAAGAATCTCGGATTCGATATTGCGAATTATCCAAACGCTTATAATCAATATCGTAACGAAATTACACTACCATTACACACACGTCTCTCTGATGAAGAAATAGAATATGTCTTAGCTAATTTCATCAATCTCATTTCAAAATAATAGCTTCGTTGAAACGTGTCTTTGATCTTATTGTAAGCAGTCTGGGACTGCTGATTTTAAGTCCATTGCTTCTTGTATTGGCAATATGGGTTAAATGCGACTCTCCGGGGCCCATCTTCTACCGCCAACTGAGAGTCGGGCGAGGTAATCAGGATTTCTGGTTATTCAAATTTCGTTCGATGCAAGTGGAGGCAGATAAAACGGGATTGATCACCATCGGAGGACACGATCCTCGGGTAACACGTTCGGGATATTATATCCGAAAATACAAATTGGACGAATTACCTCAATTGATTAATGTGTTCCGTGGTGATATGAGTTTGGTAGGGCCGAGACCGGAAGTCCGGAAATACGTTAATTTGTACACTTCGGAACAATTAAAAGTTTTGCAGGTACGACCTGGAATAACGGACCCTGCTTCAATTCGTTATCGGAATGAAAATGAGCTATTAGCACAAGTCCCTGATCCGGAAAAATATTACCGAGAGGTAATTATGCCTGATAAATTGAAAATCAATCTAAAATATATTGCCAATATCTCTTTCAAAAACGATTTACAAATTATTCTCCATACGTTTTTTGCCATATTAAAATAACCCAACTATATGTAGATTCAGGGAGTTTTTCTCTTATATCCGATGGCGACCATAGGTCGCCATTTTTTACCAAAATTATATTTATATATACAGTCGTATAAATTATGACTATTATGTAAAGTTGCAAACTGTATTTTGCAACTTGTTTTGTTCATTCAATTTAAAGTATCAACTTTCAGACTACGAACCGGGGCCGTCGCCGATGATAAAAAACGCCGTTCCCCGATCGGGGAACGGCGCAGCCGAAATGTCGGCGAACGGCTATTTCGTAAATTTGTTCTGGTGTTTCAACGCACCCGAAGCATCGTAAATCTTCACGTCGATGTTGCGGGCGTCCGCCTTTACGTCCATACGGGTCAGATTGGGATTGCACAGCACGGGGAAATCGCAGCCGTTCTCGCCCTTGTCCCAGAATTTGTAACGGTGGATATGGGCCGACAGCATCAGGTCGATGCCCGCACGGTTGAGAATCGGAACGAACAGCCGCGCCACCTCCGAGCCGCCGTGCCAGCCTCCGGGAGCAGGAGGCATGTGGCAGAAGACGATGCGCACGGGGGCGCTCTTGAAATCGGGTTCCTCGACCACGCGCGCCAGCCACTCGGCCTCCTCGGCACGGAAATCGTCGGAACGCATCAGATCCATGTTGCGGATGTCGCTGTCGGGCTTGTCTTCGCCGCTGTCGAGCACGATGAAGTAGACGGGCCCCTGACGGAACGAAAAGTAAGGACGCCCCGTCGACGAAGGAAAGTAGTTCATCCACTCCATGGCGAACGTACCGCGGTTCTCATGGTTGCCGCGCGCCACGTAGAGCGGCGTATCGGAGGCGAAGAGCTCCGACGACGAGGCGAGGTAGTGATCCATCAGCTCGCTCTCGGCGTCGATCGACGTGGTCATGTCGCCGTTGAAGCAGACGAAGTCGTACTTGCCGGGCTTCACGTCCTTGTAGAGAACGCGCAGGATCGAGTCGTGCTCGTGCATGTCGTTCACCACCGAGAAGGCGACCTCGCTCTTCGAGCGGTCGAGCGTCGTCACCTCGAAGGGCTTGTGCCGCAGGATGTCGCTGCCGAAGCCCTCGCCGAAGATGACGCGCTTGCGGCCTTCGTTCACCAGCACGCCGTTCTGCATCACCCTGTAACGGTAGGTGGTGGCAGGTTCGAGTCCGCTCACCGTCACCACATGGAGCTTGCCGATCGGACGGCGGCCGTTGAGCACCTGATAGTATTTCGGCCGTTCGGTGTTGTAGAAATGCGTACCGTCGTCGGGTGCGATCTCGACCCACGAGACGGCGTCGATGTTGGTGGTCCAAACCACCGTGAACTCCCGCTCGCCCACCGCTTGGAGGTAGGGGCCGGAGACGACATGCACCGAAGGCTGCGCGGCGGCCGTCATCGGCAGCGCGAACAGGAGGGCTGCCAAAAAAAAGTAGAGAAGTCTTTTCATTTTCGAGAATACGTTTAGGGTTCTGGTTCGCCCGAAATATACGGTCGAATATACCGCAAATGTAAAGAGAAAAAATCATAATTCCATAAGTAACGTCTGCCTTTCTGTTGTTCTTTACGATTTTTTACTTACATTTGCATAAGCAGTCGAAACAATACGAACCGCTTTCACTGCCGCGCGGCACACCGCTGCGGCAGTGAAACTCAAACTCAAACCGAATGATGACACCCGAACAAACGAAAAAATTCAAGTACTGGCAAACCCGCACCATCATCGTCTCGATGATCGGTTACGCACTCTACTATTTCGTGCGCAAGAACTTCAACACCGCCATGCCGAGCATCGAGGCTACCTTCGGCATCACCAAGACGCAGCTCGGAATCTTCCTGACCCTCAACGGCGTCATCTACGGCGTTTCGCGGTTCATCAACGGATTCATCGCCGATCGGGTGAGCGCCCGCAAATTCATGGCGCTGGGCCTGGCGCTCTGCGCGCTCGTCAACATCGGGTTCGGGTTCAGCGACAAAATGGCCCTGCTCATCACGGGCACGGCCGGCGGCAGCGAATACATCACGGCGCTGACGATCATCATGGGTTCGATCCTGCTGCTGAACGGCTATTTCCAGGGCATGGGCGTGCCGCCCGTCTCGCCGCTGATGACCCACTGGGTCCCGGCCAACGAACTGGCGACCAAGATGTCGATCTGGAACATGTCGCACTCGATCGGCGCCGGTCTGATTTTCGTGCTGGGGGCGCTTCTCGTCCACCACTTCGACAACAGCGCATGGCGTCTCTGCTTCCTCGTTCCGGCGGTCATTTCACTCATCGGCGCAGGTGCGCTCTATCTCACGCTGCGCGACAAGCCGTCGTCGGTCGGACTGCCCGAGCTGGAAACGCAGGCCGCACCGCCGGCCGTCGGGGAGAAGAAGGAGACCACGTCGGACTCCGCCTACCACAAGGCGTTCCTGCGCCGCATGGTATTCGGCAACCCGATCATCTGGGTGCTGGCCGTCACCAACTTCTTCGTCTACATCGTCCGCTTCTCGATGCTCGACTGGGGTATGATGCTCCTGCCCGGTTCGAAGGGCGTATCGGTCGCCGTGGCGGGCATCATGGTAGCCGTCTTCGAGTTCGTGGGCGGCAATCTGGGCATGGTCGTCGCAGGCTGGGCCACGGACCATATCTTCGGCAGCCGCGCCCACCGCACCTGCGTGTTCTGTATGCTCGGCGCCATCATCTCCACGGCGATCTTCTGGCTCGTCCCCGACACGGCCTCGGCATGGGTACTGGCCATTCCCTTCACGCTGATCGCCTTCTTCATCTACGGCCCGCAGGCATTGCTGGGCATCGCGGCGGCCAACCAGGCCACCAAGGAGGCGGCGGCCAGCGCCAACGGCATCCTGGGTATCTTCGGTTACGCCAGCACGCTGATCTCGGGCGTGGGATTCGGCTACGTGGCCGACCACTACGGCTGGGGCAGCACCTACATCGTGATCCTCGCCTTCGCCGTCGTCGGCATGCTGACGATCGCCACGATCTGGAACGCCAAGGGCGACGGCTACGAAGCGGCGGCGAAATTCAACGCCGAACGGGAGAAAAAAATCAATCTGCAAGCATAATAAATACACCATGCAACCCACCAAAGAAGGAAAAATATCGGTTTCGGTCATGTGCTCCGATCTGATGAATCTGGAGCGCGACATCAAGCAATTGGAACGCAACGGCGTGGATTACCTCCACGTGGATGTGATGGACGCCCATTTCGTTCCCAACCTCACGTTCGGCGTCGATTTCATCGCGGCGATGCACCGCGTAACGAAGCTGCCGCTCGACATCCACCTGATGGTCGAACACCCCCTCCCGATCATGGAGGCGATGGACATCCGTCCCGGCGACCGGATTTCGCTGCACGTCGAACTGGGGGAACAGCTGCACGAGCTGGCGAAAGCCATCCGGGCGCGCGGAGCGCATTTCGGACTGGTGGTGAATCCCTCCACGCCGGTCGAGGCGCTGACGCCCTATCTCGACGAGATCGAATGGGTGATCCTGATGCTCGTCCAACCCGGTTTCGCCGGAGCGAAGCTCATCGACGGCATCCTCGACAAGGTCGCTGCCGCACGCCGCTTCCTCGACGAACACGGCCACCCCGAAACGGAAATTTCGGTCGACGGGTCGGTAAGCTGCGAACGCGCCCGCCTCATGCGCGACATGGGCGCCTCGATCTTCGTCGGCGGGACGGCAGGCATCTACCGCAAGGGAATGACCCTCGACGAAAGTATCCCGCTCTTCCGACAGGCAATAAAATAGCACGAACATGAAGCCCCCTCTCGAACACACTCTCTCCCTTCCGCAGGCACCGGCGATCGTCAACGAACGGCACCGCAGGATCATGGCACTGTTGCACCAGCAGACATCGCTGTCCGTTTCGCAACTGGCCCACATGCTCGGCGTCTCGGAGGTGACGATCCGCAAGGATCTGACGCAGCTCGAACAGCAGCAGATGCTTTACCGCGTACACGGTTCGGCGATCCTGGCCAACCCCTACATTCAGGAGCGTCACGTCAACGACAAGGAGAAACTCTGTTCCGACCAAAAACGCGCCATCGGAGCCTATGCCGCACGGCTCGTGGAACCGCGCGACACGATTCTCATCGCTTCGGGGACGACGACGCTCGCCATGGCGCGCGAGATCCGCGAGGTGGAGGAGCTGACGGCGATCACGACGTCGCTGAGCGTCGCCACGACGCTCGCGGAGAACGACGAATGCACGGTAATCCAGCTCGGCGGCGCGCTGCGCAACAGTTCGTTTTCGGTCGTGGGGCCTTTCGCCGAACAGATGCTCCGGCAGTTTTCGTGCAGCAAGCTCTTCTTCGGGGTGGACGGTTTCGATCTCAACTACGGTGTGACGACGACCAATCTCATGGGCGGTCACCTGGCGCTGATGATGATCGAGACGGTGCAGAAGGTCATCGCGCTGGTCGACTCCTCGAAATTCGGCCGGCGGGGATTCTGCAAGATGTGCGACGTCGACCGCATCGACATGGTCATTACCGACGACGGCGTGTCGCCGATCGTAGTCGAACAATTGCAGGAAGCCGGCATCGACGTCCGTATCGTCGAAGTCATCCGGACGACGGTGCCTTGACCCGCTCCGCATTGCATACGCCATACGGATCGGCCCAGCGGGATCTTCGTCCGTACAGGGAGCGGTACAGCCTTCCGATACGGATATGCACTCTTCCTCCGCCGGGAGCGTCGAAGGACGAGGAGCGAAGGAAGCGTCGAAAGGGAATGAATTTTTTTACTCAGAATTTGGAATTTTAAAAATTATCCTTAACTTTGCACCACGATTCGAACGAAAATCCGTTCCGGATCGGGATGGTGCCATAGCTCAGTTGGTAGAGCAAAGGACTGAAAATCCTTGTGTCCCCGGTTCGATTCCTGGTGGTACCACACGAAAAGAGTTGTCACGCGACAACTCTTTTCTTTTTTATTTGGAATCCGAATTTCACCGGCATAATCCCGTCAGGCGCTCCGCAACCGTAAAACGGCTGCCAGACAGATCAAAACGTATCGAACTTTGTTCGGAAACCCCGCCCGCTACGGCCGGAGAAGCGAACATCGACCTGCAATTTTTCATTTTCGTTTTTAATTCGTATTTTTGTAAAATTATATACATATTAGAAACGTGAAACCGAGTTTACCGATTCTTTTGCTGGCTCTGGCCGCAGGCTGCGCCGGGCGGCGTCCGGCACCGTCGACAACGGCCGCACAGGCTCCCGTCGAACCCGTGCAGTATACCTACGTCGTCAAGGCGAGCTATCCGCACCTGACGACGAGCTACACGCAGGGGCTCTATTTCGACGACGGCTTCCTGTGGGAAGGCACCGGCCAGTACGGCGCCTCCGCAATTCAGCGGCTCGACCTCCCGACAGGTCGCGCCGACGTACTCGTCCGCCTGCCTCAGAGCGAATTCGGCGAGGGAATCGCCCGCGTAAAAGACCGTATCTATCAGCTCACGTGGCAGAACAACACGGCCCACATCTACGATGCGCAGACGTTCGAGAAACTGCGCGACGTACGCTATGCCGGCGAAGGCTGGGGGCTCGCCACCGACGGAGAGACGCTCTATCTGAGCGACGGTTCGGAGCACATCTGGGAGGTCGATCCCGCCACGTTCCGACGCGGACGCAAGATCACGGTCACGGCCGCCGGCCGTCCCGTGCAGTTCCTCAACGAACTGGAATGGATCGAAGGAAAGATCTGGGCCAACGTCTACACCACCGACCAGATCGTCATCATCGATCCCGCTACGGGGACGGTCGAAGGGGTCGTGGACCTCGCGGGACTGCTGCCCGAAGAGGAGATCACCCCCGCGACCGACGTACTCAACGGCATCGCCTACGACGCAGCCACGCGGCGCATCTTCGTCACGGGAAAGAATTGGAGCCGGTTGTTTGAAATCGAAATCGTCAAAAAATGAGAAAACCGATCGAAGAGATACTCGACGAACGCATCCTGCTGCTCGACGGCGGCTTCGGCACGATGGTGCAAGGCTACGGGCTGGACGAAGCGGCCTACCGCGGCGAACGGTTCCGCGACTGGGAACGGCAGCTGCGCGGCTGCAACGACCTGCTGGCGCTGACCTGCCCCGACGTGGTGCGCGAAATCCACGAAAAATACCTCGCCGCAGGCGCCGACATCATCGAAACCGATTCGTTCAATGCCAACGCCGTCTCGCTGGCCGACTACGGTTTGGAGGGCTGCGCCTACGAAATCGCCCGCGCAGCAGCCGGCGTGGCCCGCGCAGCAGCCGACGCCTTCACCGCACGCAACCCGCTCAAACCGCGCTTCGTCGCCGGCTCGATCGGCCCCACCAACCGCACGCTCTCGATGTCGGCGGACGTCAACGATCCCGCCGCGCGCGACATCACGTTCGCCGAGATGTGCGCCGCCTACCGCGAGCAGGTGCGGGGATTGCTGGACGGGGGCGCCGACCTGCTGCTTATCGAAACGGTCTTCGACACGCTCAACGCCAAGGCTGCGCTGGCCGCCGTCGACGACGAGTGCCGCACACGCGGTATCCGCACGCCGGTGATGATCTCAGGCACGCTCTCCGACGCATCGGGACGCACCCTTTCGGGACAGACCGTCGAGGCCTTCTACGCTTCGGTAGCCCATGCACGGCCGCTTTCGGTCGGGCTCAACTGCGCCTACGGCGCCAAGCAGCTGCTCCCCTATCTGGAACGGCTGGCCGCCGTGGCCGAGACGCGCATCTCGACGCACCCCAACGCCGGCCTTCCGAACATCATGGGCGGCTACGACGAGACGCCGGCGATGTTCGCCGCCGACTGCGCCGAGTACATGCGGCGCGGGCTGGTCGACATCATCGGCGGCTGTTGCGGCACCACCCCCGAACATATCTTCGAACTTGCGAAGATCGCGGGCGACTACGCACCGCGGCGTCTCCCCGCACCGCGCCATATCACGGTCCTGAGCGGTCTCGAACCGCTGCGCATCGTCCCCGAGGCCAACTTCGTCAACATCGGCGAGCGCACCAACGTGGCCGGCTCGGCGAAGTTCGCCCGTCTCATCCGCGAAGGCGACTACGACGAAGCGCTCACCGTGGCCCGCGCACAGGTCGACGCCGGAGCGCAGCTCGTCGACGTCTGCATGGACGACGGTCTGATCGACGGGCCGCAGGCCATGCGCCACTTTCTGAACCTCATGGCCTCGGAGCCCGAAATCGCCCGCGTGCCGGTGATGATCGACTCGTCGAAATGGGAGGTGCTCGAAGCCGGTCTGCAAGTCGTGCAGGGCAAGAGCGTCGTCAACTCGATCTCGCTCAAAGAGGGCGAAGGTACCTTTTTGGAACGTGCCGCCGCCATCCGCCGCTACGGCGCGGCGGCCGTGGTGATGCTCTTCGACGAACGGGGACAGGCCGACACCTACGCCCGCAAGATCGAGGTGGCCGAACGCGCCTACCGGCTGCTGACCGAAGCGGGATTCCCGCCCGAAGAGATCGTTTTCGACCCCAACGTACTGGCCGTCGCCACAGGCATCGAGGCGCACGACCGCTATGCGCTCGACTTCATCGAAGCTACGCGCTGGATCAAGGAACACCTGCCCCACGCCAAGGTGTCGGGCGGCGTTTCGAACCTCTCGTTCGCCTTCCGCGGCAACAACGTCGTGCGCGAGGCGATGCACTCGGTCTTCCTCTACCACGCCATCGCGGCGGGAATGGACATGGGCATCGTCAATCCCCAGTTGTTGCAGGTTTACAGCGACATCGAACCCGCACTGCTCGAACGCGTCGAGGACGTCGTCCTCTGCCGTCGTGCCGACGCTGCCGAGCGGCTCATCGACTACGCACAGCATCTCCGCACCGACACCGCGGCCGAAGGAGCCGCACACGAGGAGGCGTGGCGCACCCGGCCGCTGCCGGAACGCATCGAATACGCTCTGCTCAGAGGAGTGACCGACCACATCGAGACCGACACGCTCGAAGCCTACCGCGAACTGGGCGACCCGATGCAGGTGATCGACCGGCTGCTGATGCGTGCGATGGCGCGCGTGGGCGAACTCTTCGGCCAGGGCAAGATGTTCCTGCCGCAGGTCGTCAAGTCGGCGCGCGTGATGAAACGCGCCGTCGGGGTGCTCACCCCCTATATCGAACAGAATGCCGCCGGCCGAAATTCGGCGGGCAAGGTGATCGTGGCCACGGTCAAGGGCGACGTCCACGACATCGGCAAAAACATCGTCGCGGTGGTCATGGCCTGCAACGGCTACGAGATCCGCGACCTGGGCGTCATGGTCGAGGCGCAGCGCATCGTCGACGAAGCGGCCGCATGGGGCGCCGACGCGATCTGCCTGAGCGGCCTGATCACCCCGTCGCTCGACGAGATGATCCACGTGGTCGAGGAGGCCGAACGCCGCTCGCTGCACATCCCCTTCATCATCGGCGGAGCCACCACCTCCGACCTCCACACGGCCGTGAAGATCGCCCCCTGCACGGCGGCACCGGTCATCCACTCGCGCGACGCGAGCGAGAACAACCGCATCCTCGCGGCCCTGCTGGGTCCCGATTGCGAAACCTATGTCGCCGAGGTGCAGGCCCGCCAGCAACGGCTGCGCGACGACTACCTGCGCCGCGAACGGCTGCGTGATCTGATCTCCGTCGCCGATGCCCGCCGCAACCGCCGCCCGCGTCCCGCATCGCAGATCGCGCCCGCAGCCCACACGGGACGGCTCGTCTTCCCCGACTTCGACATCGCCGACGTCGAACCCTTCATCGACTGGAACTTCTTCTTCCCCGCATGGGGGCTCAAAGGGCGCTGCCCCGACCTCTTCGACCACCCCGAACGGGGCGACGAAGCCCGCAAACTCTTCGACGACGCACAGGCGTTGCTGCACCGCATCGCCGACGAACGGCTCCTCACGCTGCAAGGCGTCGTGGGAATCTACCCCGCCGTCAGCCGCGGGGACGACATCCTCCTCACCGATGCGAAGGGACGCCGCCATACGCTGCCCATGCTTCGCAACCAGACGCGCGGCGCCGAAAACCTCTGCCTGTCCGACTTCATCGCCGACCGGCGCGACGGCGCGACCGACTACATCGGCGCCTTCGCCCTCACGGCCGGAATCGGCCTGCAAGAGCTTTGCGACAAGTTCCGCTCCGAGGGCGACGACTACTCGGCCATCATGGCCAAGCTGCTCGCCGACCGCCTCACCGAAGCCTTCGCCGAAGTGGTGCACAGCTTCGTGCGGCGGCAGATGTGGGGCTACGAAACCGCAGAGGCGCCGACGCCGCAGCAGGTCATCGCGGGCGAATACCGCGGCCGGCGCATGGCCTTCGGCTACCCCGCCTCGCCCGACCACTCGCTCAAACGCGAGATCTTCGATCTGCTCGCCGTCGAACAGACGACCCGCATGCGGCTGACGGAGAACTGGATGATCTCGCCCGGCGAAGCGCTCTGCGGGTTGTTCTTCTCCGATGCCCGCTATTTCTCCGTCGGACAGATCGACGCCGAACAGCTGCGCGACTACGCCGAACGGCGCGGACTGGCAGTCGAAACCGTTGAAAAAATCATTCCGAACAACGTCTGAACATGAACGTACTGGATATCATCCGCGAAACCTCCGCACGGGAGACGACCCGCTTCTCGTTCGAATTGCTGCCGCCGCTCAAAGGCGACGGTACCCGCAGCGTCTTCACCACGATCGAAGCCCTGCGCGAATTCGACCCCGCCTTCATCAACGTCACCTTCCACCGCGAGAGCATCAAGGAGACGCTTACCCCCGACGGCCACATCGAGTGGCACCGGATGCGGCGGCGTCCCGGCACGGTGGGCATCTCGGCCGCGATCCGCGACCGCTTCGGCATCGAGGTGGTGCCGCACCTGATCTGCGGCGGCCTGTCGCGCTACGACATCGAGGACGCGCTCATCGACATGGACTTCCTCGGGCTGCACAACGTGCTGGCGCTGCGCGGCGACTGCGGCCCCAACGAACGCCATTTCATGCCCCATCCGCAGGGGCACTCCCACGCCATCGACCTCGTGCGGCAGATCGCGGCGATGAACCGCGGCGAGTTCGTCGACGGCGAAGTGGAGGAGTGCCACCACTCGAAATTCTCGATCGGCGTGGCGGGCTATCCCGAAAAACACGTCGACGCCCTCGACGCCGAAAGCGACCTGCGCCACCTCAAAGCCAAGGTCGACGCCGGCGCCGACTACGTCATGACGCAGATCTGCTACGACGCCGACCGCATCCTGGCCTTCATCGGCCGCTGCCGCGAAGCGGGGATCGACGTGCCGGTCATCCCGGGCGTGAAACCCCTCTCGACGCTGCGGCAGCTCACGCTGCTCCCCGAAACCTTCGCCATCGAACTGCCCGAAGCGCTGCGCAGCGAAGTCCGGGCGCACGCCGACCGCCCCGAAGTGATCCGCCGCATCGGCGTGGAGTGGGCCGTCGACCAGTGCCGCCGGCTGAAAGCCGCCGGCGTACCGATGATCCATTTCTATACCATGGGCCGCGCCGAGAACGTGCGCCAAATCATCAAGGAGGTATTCTGACCATGGCCGACGAGCTCGACATCATCGCTTTCCGCCGTGCGCTGCACCGCCGTCCCGAACTCTCGTTCCGCGAGACCGGGACGCACGACCTCATCGCCCGCACGCTCGACGGGCTGGGCATCGCCCACCGCACCGTCGCCCGCACGGGCGTCCTGGCACGCATCGAAGGCCGCGGCGATCTTCGTCGTGCGGTCGTCCTGCGCGCCGACATCGACGCGCTGCCGATCCGCGAACAGGCCGACGTGGCGTGGCGCTCGCTCAACGACGGGGTGATGCACGCCTGCGGCCACGACGTCCACACGGCCGTGCTGATGGGTGCCTTGCAGGAGCTCAATCGTTCGCGCGACTTCGAAGGGACGCTTCTCGGGCTCTTCCAGCCGGGCGAGGAGTGCAACCCCGGAGGCGCGTCGCTGGTGCTGGCCGAAGAGCCTTTCGCCGACTACGACGTGCGGGCCGTGGTAGGCGAGCACGTCGAACCGTCGCTCGAAGTGGGCACCTTCGGATTCCGCGCGGGCAAATACATGGCTTCGAGCGACGAACTGCGCTTCACCGTACACGGCACAGGAGGCCACGCCGCACTGCGCAATCAATTGCACGATCCCGTAGCCGCCGTCGCCGAACTCGTCGGCGGACTGCTGGCCCTCAACCTGCCGGAGCGCGTCCTCTCGATCGGCCGCATCGAGGCCGACGGCGCGACGAACGTCGTCCCCGACGACGTCCGGCTCGAAGGGACGCTGCGCACCTTCGACGAGGCGCTGCGCTGCGCCTCCTACGACGCGATCCGCGAAATCGCCGCCTCCGCCGACCGCCGGTACGGCACACGGACGGCCGTCGACATCGGGCGGGGCTATCCCTGCGTGGTCAACGACCCCGCCCTCGCCTCGCTCGCCCGCAGCCTGGCTGCCGAGCGGTGGCAGGCCGTCGACCTGCCGCTGCGCACGACGGCCGAAGACTTCGGGTTCTACACCCACCGCTATCCGTCGCTGTTCTACCGGCTGGGCGTCGGCGCGGCGTCGGGGAAACCGCATACATCGACCTTCTCGCCCGACGAGAAGGCCATCACCACGGGCATAGCCTTCATGCAGGCGCTGGCCCTCAAACTGTTGAATGAAAAATGACAAGAACGAAAAAACAAACCCATAACGGCGACGAACGCGCCGCGCTGATCTTGGAACTGTTCCGGCAGCTGCCCGACAACAAATTCTCGCTGCGCCACCTCGCTTCGGCATCGGGCGGCGCAAGCAAGGAGGGCCGCCGCGAGACGATGCAGATCGTCGAACAACTGCTCGCAACGGGCGTCATCGAGAGCTGCCCGCGCGACAAATACCGCCTGAGCCCCGCCCAGCGGCCCCGACTCGAAGGCACGGTCGAGATGCTGAATACCGGCTCGATGTTCGTGCATGTCGAAGGCATGGAGCAGCAGGTCTACATCCACTCGCGCAACTCGCTGAACGCTCTCGACGGCGACCGCGTGCAACTGGTGCTCACGCGCAAGGCACGGGGTTCCAACGCCCCCGAAGGCGAGATCACCGCGATCGTCGAACGCAGCCGCAAACGCTACGTCGGCACGGCCGAAGTCAACGAACACAATGTCTTCGTGCGTATCGACTCGCGCAAGATGCCCGTCGACGTCTACCTCCACAAGCGCGACTGCCCGAACGTGAAAAACGGCGACAAGGTCGTCGTACGCATCGCCGAATGGGCGCCCGGTTCGAAAAGCCCCGTGGGCGAACTGGTCGACATTCTGGGCAAGGCGGGCGAGAACGACACCGAGATGCACGCCATTCTGGCCGAATACGACCTCCCCTACCGCTTCGAGCCGGAGGTCGAGGCAGCAGCCGAAGCCATCGACGGGCGCATCACCTGCAAAGACTACGCCGAGCGGCGCGACTTCCGGCAGACGGTGACCTTCACCGTCGATCCGGCCGACGCCAAGGACTTCGACGACGCGCTGTCGGTCCGCAAAGTCCGCGACGGCGTGTGGGAGGTGGGCGTCCATATCGCCGACGTGACGCACTACGTGCGGCCGGGTTCGGTGGTCGACACCGAAGCCGAAGCGCGCGGCACGTCGGTCTATCTGGTCGACCGCACCGTGCCGATGCTGCCCGAACGGCTCTGCAACGAACTCTGTTCGCTGCGGCCGCACGAGGAGAGCCTCTGCTTTTCGGCGGTTTTCACCCTCAACGAGAACCTCGAAATCCTCGACGAGTGGTTCGGCCGCACGGTGATCTACTCCGACCGCCGCTTCGCCTACGAGGAGGCGCAGCAGGTGATCGAGACCGGCCGGGGCGACTACGCCGAAGAGATCCTTACGCTCAACCGGCTGGCGCAGGCCATGCGCCGCGAGCGGTTCCGCAACGGTGCGATCAGCTTCGACCGCGCCGAGGCCAAATTCCGGCTCGACGAGAAGGGCCGGCCGGTGGGCGTCTATTTCAAGGAACAGAAGGAGGCCAACCAGATGATCGAGGAGTTCATGCTGCTGGCCAACCGCCGCGTTGCCGAGTTCTGCGGCAAGGTCAGAGGGCGCAAGTCGGGCCGCACGATGGTCTACCGCGTCCACGACGAACCGAACGTCGACAAGTTGCAGAGCTTCCGGCAGTTCATCCTGCGCTTCGGGCACGTCTTCAAAGCCTCCGAGGGCCGTCCCGTCGCCAAGGAGATGAACAAGCTCTTCCAGAAGGTCAAGGGCCGCCCCGAAGAGAACGTCGTCACGACGCTGGCCGTACGTTCGATGGCCAAAGCCTACTACACCACCGACAACATCGGCCACTACGGACTGGCCTTCCCCTACTACACCCACTTCACTTCGCCGATCCGCCGCTATCCCGACATGATGGTGCACCGCCTGCTGGCACGCTACCTCGAAGGCGGCAAGACGACCGACAAGGCGACATTCGAAGCGCTGTGCGAGCACGCCTCGGAACGCGAAGTGATCGCCGCCGAGGCCGAACGCGCCTCGATCAAATACAAGATGGTGGAGTTCATGCAGGCACGCCTGGGCGAGGAGTTCGCCGGCCACATATCGGGCATCACCGAGTGGGGCATCTTCGTCGAGATCGACGAGAACCACATCGAAGGGCTGGTGGCCATGCGCGACATGCACGACGATTTCTACGACTTCGATCCGGCCGAATACACCGTGACGGGCCGCTCGACGGGCCGGCGCTTCACGCTGGGCGATGCCGTGCGCATCCGCGTCAAGCGCGCCGATCTGCAAAAACGCCAGCTCGACTTCGACATGGTGCTGCCCGACGCACCCCGCACCGACACCCCGCAGCGAGGCCGCCGGAGCCCGCAGGTAAAACGCCGCCGCTGACATGACGACCGACCGCATACTCGACAAGGCCGTGCGGCGCGAGCCGCTCACGCGCGACGAAGCCTATGCGCTCTACGAATGCACGCCCGTGCAGGAGCTGGCCGCAGCGGCCGACGCCGTACGGCGTGCGACGGTCGCCGACCCGACGGTCGTGACGTGGCAGATCGACCGCAACGTCAATATCACCAACGTCTGCATCTCGGGCTGCAAGTTCTGCAATTTCCACTGCAAGCCCCACGATACGCAGCGCGCCTTCGTCACCTCGCGCGAGGAGTACCGCGAAAAGATCGCACAAACGCTTGCGCTGGGCGGCGACCAGCTGTTGTTGCAGGGCGGGCTGCATCCGCAGCTCGGCATCGACTTCTACGAAGAGTTGTTCCGCGACCTGAAACGGATGTTCCCCCGGATCCGGCTTCATGCGCTCGGTGCGCCCGAAGTGGCCCACATCGCCCGCATCAGCGGTCTGACGACGCTCGAAACGCTGCGCCGGCTCATGGCCGCCGGACTGGATTCGCTGCCGGGCGCCGGAGCCGAAATCCTCGACCCCGACGTGCGGCGCGCGATCTCGCCCGCCAAGCCCTCGGTGGCGTCGTGGCTCGCGGTGATGCACGAAGCCCATACGCTGGGGCTGGCCACGTCGGCCACGATGATGTACGGCCACGTCGAGCAGCCGCGCCAGCGCGTCGACCACCTGCTCGCGATCCGCGATCTGCAAGCGCGCTGCCCCGAAGGGAAGCCCGGCTTTCTGGCCTTCATCCCGTGGATCTTCCGCTCGACGGGCACGCGGCTCGAAGCCGAAGGGATATCGACCGATTTCTCGCCGCTGGAATACATCCGCATCATCGCCGCCAGCCGGCTGATCCTGAACAACATCCCCAACATACAGGCGTCGTGGCTCACCGTCGGCCGCCAGACGGCGCAGGCGGCGCTCCACAGCGGCGCCAACGACATGGGGTCGATCATGATCGAGGAGCACGTCGTCTCGTCGGCCGGCGCCGACAACCGCTTCGACGCCGAAGGCATCCAGCAGGCGATCCGCGAAGCGGGCTTCACGCCGCGCCTGCGCAACCAACTCTACGAACTGCGGCCGTGGCCGCTCGACGACACGCTCCGATGAACCGCCCTGCAACCCTCCTCGTCCTCCTGCTGGCCGGACTGCTCGCCGGCTGCGGCGGCGGTTCCCGGCCGACCGGCATACGAGCCGCCGAAACGCCGGCCGACGACGTGGCCGAATACCAGCCCCGCTGGCGGTCGCACACGGTCGACTCGACGCAGTACCGCAAGGTCTTCCTCGCCGGCACGATCGACATGGGACGCAGCTCCGACTGGCAGGCGGCTCTCGTCGCCCACTTCCGCGACAGCATCGGCGGCCGCTGGCTCTTCTTCAACCCCCGCCGTCGGGAGTTCCATGCCTCGCCGGCCGAAATGGAGTATCAGGTCGCGTGGGAGCTGGCGCACCTCGAAGCGGCCGACCTCATCGTAATGAATCTGCTGGGCGACAGCCGCTCGCCGATCTCGCTGCTCGAAATGGGACTTTACGCCCGTTCGGGCAAGCTGTTCGTGGCGTGCAGCCCCGACTACTACCGCTACGACAACGTGCGCATCACCTGCCGGCGCTACGGCGTGCCGCTCTACGACTCGCTGACGGCACTGCTCGACGACCTGCCGCAACAAAGCGACGAATGACATGGAAGGATTTCTGGACACGGCCACGCAGCTCTGCATCGACTGGGGCTATTGGGGACTTTTCCTCTCGGCCTTCGTGGCGGGGAGCATCGTCCCGTTCAGTTCGGAAGCGGTGATGGTCGTACTCGTCCGCTTGGGACTCGACCCCGCACTCTGCCTGCTGGCAGCCGCCACGGGCAACACCGCAGGCGGCATGACCTGCTACTGGATCGGTCATCTGGGCAAACGCGAATGGTTCGGCCGCTACCTCGGCATCGGCGAAAAACAACTCGACCGTGCCGGACGCTTCCTCGCAGGAAAGGGGGCATGGAGCGCCTTTTTCGCCTTCTTGCCCTACGTCGGCGAAGCGATCGCCATCCTGCTGGGACTCATGCGCAGCAACGTGTGGATCACCACGCTGGCCATGTTCGCGGGCAAGGCGCTGCGCTACGTGGCTGTCCTCTACGCCGTGCAAGGCGCAATATCGCTGTTGTAGGGCGCGCACGGCGCGATTGTTGCACATCCGACAGAGCGTTATGAAACGAATCATCGCAGGGGGAATCGCCCTCATGGGAATTCTCCTCACGGTAAATGCACAAACCATGAAACCGCTCACACCCGACGAACGCCGGATCATCGTCGACAAGGGAACCGAGGCTCCCTTCACGGGAAAATACTACAAGCACAGCGAGCGCGGCCTCTACCGCTGCCGCCAGTGCGGCGCGCCGCTCTACCGTTCGGAGGACAAGTTCGATGCGGGGTGCGGCTGGCCCGCCTTCGACGACGAGATCGCAGGTGCGGTACGCCGCACGCCCGACGCCGACGGCCGCCGCACCGAGATCACCTGCGCCCGCTGCGGGGCGCATCTGGGGCATGTCTTCACGGGTGAACGCTTTACCGACAAGAATACGCGCCACTGCGTCAACTCCCTCTCGCTCGACTTCGTGCCGGCCGCGGAGCCGTCCGACCGAACCTCCTCCGAGGCGGCCGCCACGACCGAAACGGCGATCTTCGCCGGCGGTTGTTTCTGGGGCGTGGAATACCTGCTGGAACAACAGCCCGGCGTCCTCTCGGTCGAAGCGGGTTACACCGGCGGCCGCACCGACCGCCCTACCTACGAGGAGGTGTGCAGCCATACCACGGGACACGCCGAAGCGGTGCGCGTGACCTTCGATACGTCGAAGGTCTCCTACGAAACGCTCGCACGCCTCTTCTTCGAGATCCACGACCCTACGCAGATCGACCGCCAAGGGCCCGACATCGGCGACCAGTACCGCTCCGAAATCTTCTACACCTCGCCCGAACAACGCGCCGTGGCCGAACGGCTCATCGCCCTGCTCCGCAGCAAAGGTTACCGCGTCGCCACGCGCGTGACGCCGGCCGGCCCCTTCTGGCCCGCCGAAACCTGTCACCAGGACTACTACCGCCGCCGGGGAACGCTCCCCTACTGCCACGCCTACACCCGCCGCTTCTGAGGTCTCCTCGCTACTTCCAGAGAGTTTCTTCCGGTCGACCGCCGTGTCACACCGTTAAAAAAAGAGACGATATGGAAAATCTGAACACCACTCCCCTGCCGCGCATCGGCGACAAGGCCCCGTCGTTCGAGGCCGTCACTACGCAAGGCCCGATCCGCTTTCCGGAAGATTATGCCGGACGCTGGATCATCCTTTTCAGCCACCCGTCGGACTTCACGCCCGTCTGTACCTCCGAATTCATGACCTTCGCGGCACGCAGCGACGAATTCGAAGCGCTCAACTGCCAGCTCGTCGGACTCTCGGTCGACGGACTGTACAGCCACATCGCATGGCTGCGCACGATCCGCGACAAGATCGTCTACCGCGGAATGCAGCACGTCGAGGTGCGCTTCCCGCTGATCGCCGATCTGCGGATGAAAGTCGCCAACCTCTACGGCATGATCCAGCCGGGCGAAAGTTCGACGTCGGCCGTCCGAGCCGTCTTCTTCATCGACCCCGACGCCACGATCCGCGCCGTGATCTACTATCCGCTGGCGCTGGGCCGCAACTTCGACGAGATCAAACGCGTGCTCGTCGGCCTGCAAACCGTCGACCGCTTCAACGTGGCGCTGCCCGCCGACTGGCATCCGGGCGACGAAGCGATCGTACCCACCGCCTCATCGTCGGCCGCTGCCGAAGAGCGCATGACCCGTCCCGACGAAGGGACGCAGTGTTACGACTGGTTCTTCTGCACGCGGCCGCTGCCGCAGGAAGAGCTCGAAGAAGTTCCCGTACAATAACCGCAAAACAACCGCAATCATGGCAATCACGCAACTGACCAAAACCGAATTCTCGGAAAAAATCGCCAACCTCGACTCCGCCATCTCCGAATGGCACTATCTGGGCTCGCGACCGGCCATCGTCGACTTCTATGCGACCTGGTGCGGCCCCTGCCGCACGCTCGCACCGATCCTGGAAGAGCTCTCCGAGGAGTACGCCGGCGAAGTGGATATCTACAAGGTCGACATCGACTGCGAACAGGAGCTGGCCGCAGCCTTCGGCGTGCGCTCCGTCCCCACGCTGCTCTTCATCCCCGCCCGGGGAATGCCGCAGATGGCTACCGGGGCATTGCCCAAGGAGACGCTGCGCGAAGCCATCGGCGAGCTGCTGCTCAAACTCCCCGCCGCCGAGTCCTGATCCCGCAGCGAAACGACAACGAAGGGGCGTCACATCAGTGACGCCCCTTCGTGTTTGCAGACGGATTCCTCCGCTTAGAACATATATTTGATACCGAACTGCATCGTCCAATAGGAGCCGATATCGGGTTTGTAGGTACGATCCAGCGAAATGTCGTTGCCGTAGATGTCCTTCAATCCGTTGGTCATCTTGTATTGAAGCGTATAGTCGTTGGCCGCCGTCGGCTTCTGCGTGACGGACAAGAACTGATACTGCTGACCGTTCGTCCCCAGATACTGCGAGTAGCTTACACCCCAGTTGCGGTTGAGCAGGTTGAGGAAGTTGTCAATGTTGAAACTGAATCGCAACTTGTGCTCGCGACCGTTGCGCTGCGGAACGATGATGTCGTGCGAAATGCTCAGGTCGAGCTGATTGGCGAAGGGTGCCACGGCGCCGTTGCGCTTAGTGTACTCGCCGCGGTGCTTGCTCAGATAGGCGTCCTGCTCGATGAACTTGTCCATCGCCTGCCAGGCATTCTCCCAGGCCTGCGCCTCGTCGAAATCCTTGTCACCGGCCATGTTGCCGTTGTTGTCGGCGAAACCGTCGGAAACCAGATGGCCGACCGCTTCGTCGCGGTTGGCCGGCACGTAGATCAGGTCGTTGGCCGTCTGACCGTCGCCGTTGGCGTCGCCGCCGTAGCAGTAGGAGAAGCGGAAAGGACGGTAACGCTGGTAGACCAGACCGAAGTTGGTCGCACCGTGCTTGCCCCAGCGTGCCGTGTAGAAGGCGCTCAACAGCAGCCGCCCGTCGAACGAGCCGGCCGAATAGCCCAGCTCCTCGCTGTTGACAGCCACCTTCTGCGTATATTTCCAGGCCGACGTAGCCACCGACGACGTACCGTCGGTCACGCTGCGCGCCGTACCCATCGTATACGATCCATTGAGGTAGAGACCGCGCAGCGGCCCCTGCACGAACTCCTTCTGGATTTGGAGCGTGGTGTAGAACGAGTAGCCCTTGTTCGTATTGCGGAGCATCACGACGTTGTAGGTATTATCCGCCAGATAATTACCGGTGAAGGCAGTGCGTTGACCCTTGCCGCCATCATTGACAGACTTGCCCTCAGCCACTTCGATACCGATGTTGTCATGGTAGATCGCATTGACATCCTTCGTGTAGAGCGCTTCGAGCGTGAAGACCCAGCCGCGCCACTTGTAGTCGAGCGCAAGGTTGCTCTTCCACAGCATCGGATACTTGAAATCGGGATCGGTAATGGCGATATCGCTCTTCACGGGTTCATCCGATGCTGGCCAGTATTGCTGTATATTTCCAGTAAAGCCCAACTGATGACGATTGTCATAAGCGACACCGTCAATCTTGCCGACATACTCGGGAACACTTCCAAACAGACGGCCGTTGTTACCCGCCTGATTCGAAATCCAGACATAGGGAGGCGTACCCGTGAAGAGACCCGTACCGCCGCGCAACTGCAACGAACCGTCTTCGAGCGGTTTCCAGTTGAAGCCCACGCGCGGCGAGAACTGCGGATGCACGCCCGGATATTTCGAGACGTCGATCTTGATGCCATCCCGATAGGTGTTGGCTGCGACCGCGGGATTCTCCTGCAAGTCGGTCAGGAAAATCGGCATGTCGACACGCAGACCGTAGGTCAGCGAGAAGCGGTTGCTGGGCGTCCACTTGTCCTGCACATAGAAGCCGAGTTGCAATACGTCGACTTCGGCGAAGGGGAAACTGCCGTCGGGAGTAAGCGGATAGCGCTGCTGGAACTTCGTCTGCCCCGTACCTGCACTGTTGGCAAGACCGCCGTTGACGGGATTGAGGCCCCACTTCGCAGGATCATACGTGCGAATATCGAATCCGTTCATATTGCCGTGCGAAGCCATGTAATCCTTCGCGGCCAGCACGTTGAACTTGAAGTCGTCGATCGACGAGAAGACCCACGAGCCCGGATAGTTCTGCGCGAAGCCGTTCTTGAACGTACGATAGTCCGACTGCGTGCCGACGGTGATCTGGTGACGGCCGTAGTTCATCGTGAAGTTGTCCTGAATCTGGAAGATGTCGGTATCGAGCTGATTGTTGTAGGAGTTGGCCTCGGTACCGAAGACCGTATAGCTCGATCCGTCTTTGAGGATGTCGACCTGCGGGAAGAAACCGCCGTCCATGTCGCGATAGTCGCGCAGACGCGAGTATCCCACCTTCAACGTGTTGGACATGTGGTCGTTGATCGTCGAGTTCCAGTCGGCCATGACGATGTTGAAATCGTTGTTCGTGCGGTAGTAGCTCGACGAGAAGGGCATGGCATAGGCGTTGGGGCCGCGTCCGTTGGCAGGAGCGCCCGACGTCGAAGGTGCGTTCGTATTATAGGATTTCAGGTAGTAGTACTTCAACGAGAAGGTATTCCGATCGTTGATATTCCAGTCGATACGCGCCGTAAGACGATCGGCCCGCGTCTCGGTCTTCGACAGATCGTAACCGCCCGGATTGTAGTTGAACTGATCGCCGAGAAATTTGGCCAGATCGTCCAGATCGGCAGCCGAGACACGCGAATCGGCCAGACGGTTCGAGATCGGTTCGTCCTGACGGTCCAGCTCGCCGTTGACGAAGAAGAAGAGCTTGTTCTTCACGATCGGGCCGCTCAGGCTCACACCGTACTGACGATTGGAGAACTCCGACACCTGACCGACATAGTCGCGCACGCGGTGGCCCTGCAACTCGGGACTCTTGGTATACATATAGGCCGAAGCGTGCCACTCGTTGGTACCCGACTTGGTCACCGAGTTGATACCGCCGCCCGTGAAGCCGCCGTTGCGCACGTCGTAGGGAGCGATCATCACCTGCACCTGCTCGATCGATTCGAGCGAGATGGGCTCCGTACCCTGGGCGCCCAGCGCCGACGACAGGCCGAACGAGTTGTTGAACGACGCACCGTCGACGGTCACGTTGTTGAAACGATACGACGTACCGGCGAAATTCTTACCGCTCGACATGGGCGTCAGTTTGACGAATTCATCGAGCGAACGGCTCGTCGTAGGCAGTTTCTCCATCATTTCGAGCGTCACGACCTCCTGCGCGCCCGTGCGGTTGGCATTGAAGACCGGATTGGCCTTGCCTACGACCACCACTTCGCCGATCGACTGCGAGTCTTCGCGCAACACGAAGTCCAACGTAGCCTCCTCGCCGATGGTCAGATAGATTCCCTCGATCTTTTCCGTATTGCAGCCGATAAAGCTGACCTCCACATCGTAAGGACCTCCCACACGCATACCGCCCAAGTTGAACTGGCCGTTGCGTGTCGATGCCGTAGCATACTGCGTACCCGTCGGCGTATGCACGGCGACGATCGTCGCACCGATGATCGGCTGGCCGTCGGTGTCGGCGACGCGACCGCTCATGCTCGACGTCGTCACCTGTGCCGAAGCCGTACAGAATGCGAACAGCGACAAAAATAAAAAGGCAAGTTTCCTCATAAGTATAAGTTTAGATTAATAAAAAGGGAGATTTCCATTCGTCTACGGCATCCGGCTCCGAAAAACAGAGTCGCCATGCCACCCGTTACCCGTTGTCTTTTCGGATCGATCCGTAACATAAATCTGCTGCAAAGATAACGCTTTCCTACAAATTATAAACGCTTACCTATGTATTTATGAAAATCCGGCCGCTTTTACCTCCGAAACGCAAGTGGTCGGACTCACGACGTGAGTCCGACCACTTTACGAATCGGGTGTTTTCGTCAGAAATAACGGCCGCTCAAATCCTTCATCTCGGCCATCTCCTGCAAAGCCGGCAGGAGGCGCTGCTGCATCATTCCCTCGGCCATCGCTTCGGCACGCACCTTCTCGTCCTCGGCCGTCTGCTGTCGCTCGGCCGGATCGATCGCAGTCACCTCGAAGAGGTAAACGCCCGAAATGCCCTTGACCGGAGCCGAAACCTTGCCTTTCTCGGTCGTCTCGGTGATCGCACCCACGAGCGCCGGCTCGACACCCGCACCGTCGATGTAGAACGACCCGAAGGTCACGTCCTTGAAATCGGTCACCTCGCTGCCGAAGCTCTCGGCGGCGCCTGCGAGCGACGCATCGGAGAGGTTCTTCACGATATAGTCGTATTTCTTGTCGCGCAGCAGGCGGTTCTGAATCTGCGGGGCAGCCTTCTTCACCGAAGCGTACTCGTCGTCGTCAATCTCCGTGAGCAGCGCCACGACATAGTCCTTGCCGACCTTGAAAATCTCCGACAGGTCGCCCTTGTCCGCGCCGTAGGCCCAGCGGGCCACTTCACGCGAACCTTCCAGACCGCGAACCGAGCGGTCACCCATGTTGAGCGTCGCTATGCGCGGCGTCACGGCAGCCTTCGAGGCGGCCTCGTTGAACGCGGCGGCGGAACCTTTGGCGTTCACGGCGAAGGTGCTGGCCTGATTGTGAACGTCGCGCAGCGTTGCGGCCGAAGCCTCCACGGGATAACTTACCGTCGCCACCTTGTAATGTTTCGAGGGTTTGTCGGCACGGTAAACGTTGACGAGCTGGATGGCGTCGCCGCTCATCACCTTCACCACGTCGCCCTTTCTGGCGTCCGAAAGCGCTTCGGCCATTACGGTATTGAAGGCCGAGAAGGGGTAGACGCCCACCTCGCCGCCTGCGGCGGCCAACTCCTCGTTGGCCGAATACTGACGCGACAGATCGGCGAAATTCTCACTCGTCGCCACCGTTTTGAGACTGTCGGCCAGTTTCTCGGCAGTATACGGAAGCACGATCATTTTCAGACCGAGCGTATCGGGAGCCATGCGGCTCTCCACCACACGGGCCATCGTCCAGACGTTGTTCTTCAACTCAGGGCCGAACATCTTGCCCGCGACGAGCGCCTCGGCCTGTTCGCCCAGCTGCGCCGCCGTCACATAACGGTCGGCGATCTCGCCGTGGCGATCCTGACGCACGAAGAGTTTCACGTCCTCCGCGGCGTCGAACTTCTCGCCGACGGCGCGCACCTCCTTTTCGAGGTTCAGCATATCGTCGTCCGTAGCGTTCACCTCGAAGACCACGTACGACAGCGTGCGCGACGGCGACTGCTTGAACATCTCCTTATGGGCGTTGTAGAACGACTTGATCTCGCCCGACGAGACGCTCACCAGCGAATCGGGCACCGACGAATAACGCTTGGCGACGTACTTCCCGCCGAAGACCTGGTTGGCCGCATCGACACCGTCCTCGATTTCGAGTTTGTTGACATAGGCGCCCTTGCCGATCAGCGTGGCGTATTTCTGCACGGCGCGTTCCAGCCGGGCCTGCTCGTTCAGGTCGTTCCACGCCTGTTGCGCGCGGGCGTCGGAAGCGGCCTGCGACAGGAACTGCGACACGGCGGCAGCGTTGTAAGCCCCCGTACGCGGATCGCCGAAAGCCGAATAGAAGGCCTGCGAAGGGATCTTGCCGCTGACCATGTCCAGACGCTCCTGCTCGGGAACCTCGATCCCCATCCGCTCGAAGCCGGGGACGAGCACGTGGTCGGCGAAAAGCGCCTGCCACGTCGCGGCGGCCAACTGGTCGGACTCTTGATCGGTCGAAGCCTCTACGCCGCCGTTGCGGTTCTTGATGGCGTCGTACTGATTCAGATACTCGGAGTAGCGGATCTTGTCGCCGTCGATCACGCCGACCTTCGGATCGTTGTCCGAGAAGCCCATGTCGGTCTTCAACGACAGAATGAATGCCAAGAGCGCGAGTGCGATAATCACCGACAGAAGCGCGCCGAACTTGGTCCGTAAAGTGTTCAAACTTGCCATAAAACTGTATTTATTTTTTCATTAGTTTGCTTTCCTGCGGACGTTTTTTCGCCTCGGCACAGCCCGAACGGGTGCGGCTCTGCATCCGGCTTATCGAAAACGTCCTTTTTTCGGGCCTCCAAAGATAGTAAATTATTCGTAATTAACCCGCTGATCGGACGAAAAAAAGCTCACAACCGTCTGACCCGCGCCAGCTCGATGCGCGAACGGGTCGTGCGCAACACGCGGATTTCGAGGCCGTCGACCGTAAGCGACTGACCGGCAGAAGGAATCCCGTCCAGATGCGAGATGATGTAACCCGCCAGCGTGTCGTATTCGCGGCTCTCCTCGATGCCGAGCCCGTAGCGTTCGTTGAGGTATTTCACTTCGAGCCGGCACGAAAAGACGTACTCGTTCTCGTCGACCTGCTTCTCGATCATATCCTGCTCGTCGTGCTCGTCCTCGATCTCGCCGAAAATCTGTTCCAGCACGTCTTCGAGCGAGATGATGCCCGCCGTACCGCCGAACTCGTCGATCACCACGGCGATGTAGGAGCGGTGCTTGATGAAGTGTTCCAGCAACGCCTGCAACGGCATGGTCTCCGGCACGAAATAGGCCGTCATCAGCACCTTCCTCAGATCGGCCGGCTGGCGGAACAGGCTCTTGGAGTTGACGTATCCCACGATATTGTCGATACTGCCCTCCCAGACGAAGATGCGCGAATATTTGCTCTCGACGAAGCGGCGCGTCAGCTCTTCGACGCTCGTCGACAGCTCGACGGCCTCGACGTCGATGCGCGGCACCATGCAGTCGCGCACGCGCAGATCGGCGAAGTCCAGCGCGTTCTGAAACAGTTTGATCTCGTTCTCCTCGTCGTGCTGCACCTCCGTCGACCCCTCGATCAGACTTTCGAGATCGGTGCGGTTGAAGTCGGCCGCCGGCGCCTGCCTCTTCATCCGGCAGCCGAACAGCCGCAGGATGACGTACGAAACGACGGTCGTAAGCCATACGATCGGATAGAGCAGGATGTAAAAGACGAAGAGCAGCGGCGCGAAGGCTCGGTAATAGAAATTGGGATTTCCCTTGACGATTGACTTGGGCAGATATTCCGCCACGAAGATGATGACGACCGTCGAGATGAGCGTTTCGGCCAGCACCGACCCGCCCTGCGCCACGGCGTCCCAACCGGCCAGCGCAGCCAGCGCGCGCAGCAGCGACGACATGTAGAGCGAATAGACGACCAGCGCGATGTTGTTGCCCACCAGAATCGACGTGATGTACTGTCCCGGATGCCGCTCGAAGACCTTCGCCACGAAATCGAGCAGGCCGCTCTGCTTGCGGTCGATCTCCAGTTTGAGGCGGTTCTTGCTCACGAAGGCGATCTCCATGCCCGAAAAGAAGGCCGAGAGGAGCAGCATCACGAGGATCAGGATAACGGATACGGTCATCGCTACGCTTCGGTTTGCGGTTCGTTCGTCTGCGGCGAAAGGGCCGCAGGGGCAGGATCGCCGTTATCGGGAGTCTTCTCTCCGGTCGGGGTTTCACCGGGGACGGCAGCCCCCGATCCGGCGGCAGGCTTTCCGCCCGCCTCGGCGGCCCGTTTATGTTCGGCTGCGGCAGGCTGCCCTTTTTTAACAGTATCGGCGGGATTGCCTTCGGCAGCAGGATTCGAAACAATTGCGGCAGCCTCCGATCCGGCAGCAGGCTTTCCGCCCGTTTCAGGCGCCGGCTCGCGTCCGGCAACGGTCTGTTCCTTCCCGACCGAGCCGGCAGGGCCGCGTTCGCCCGCAGCGGCAGGCGCAGGTGCGGAACCGGCAGGCGGGCGGGTCGCGGACTGCGGCGTCTTTTCGCCGGCCGGCCGGTCTTCCCCGTCGGCAGCTTCCGATTCGGACGGTTCGTCGTCCTCCTGGCTCACATCGACATCCATTTTCCCCGTGAAGCGGCGGAAACGCCACTCCTTGAAGGCTTCGTCCGACTCGAAGCCCTCGCCCTGAAAGACGTTGCCGCCTTCGTTCTGGACGATCTTCGTATCGACGTTCGAATAGATGCGCTGCGTCTTGGCATTCCAGAAGAGCTGCTGGGTGTAGAGCGTCTTGCCGTCGGACTTGACGACCACCACGTCGCCCTTGGCCTCCCACAGTTTCCGGTTCTCGTAATAGATCGCGTAGTTGGCCGTCAGCACGGCGTCGACCGTCGTCAGCGAGTCGTCCTGGTAGGTGGTGATCTCGATCCCCTTGCGGAACTCGCGGTACGGCTCCTTGACCAGCGTATATCCTTCGAGCAGCGGCGCCTTGAAGAAATAGGAGCGCCGCCCGTTCTCGGACATGATGACCGACAGGTGTTCGCTGTACTCGGTCATCAGCGCCTCGTCGCCGCCGCTCGCTGCGGCAGGAGGCTTGTCGCACGAGAATAGCAAGATAGCACTCCCCGCAACGAGGAGTGCTACCAGAACATATCGTCCGATCAGACGGGCCATCTTCGCAGGCGCCTGATTAGCGGATGCAGCGAACCGTCGTCGCAATGCCGTTGACGACATAGCGCTGACCGGCCTGCACTTCATTGAAGAAGCACTCCTCCTTCGAGGGCCATGCGCTGCGGAAGGCGGCCATCATCTTGGTCGCGGTCTCTTTCAGATCGGCCTCTTCGAGCAGCTGAGCGGCCTTCTCCATCGTGTCGTAAGCCACCCAATACATCGCCTGCGAAGTAAAGTTGGCACCCGAAGCCTGTGCGCCGTAGCACTGCGCCAGCACGAAATAGGTCATGCCGTCCTCGGGATTGAGCGCCTGCGCTTCGAGCGCGGCCTTGCGGGCCTCGGCATAGTTCTTCGTAGCCAGCTGTACGACGCCGATGCGCACCAGCAGCTTCTCCTTCTCGACATTGTCGGTCTCGACGGCCAGCGCCTCGGTCAGATACTTGATCGCCTTGTCGTACTCCTGCTTGTTCTGGAAAGCCTGCGCGAGGAACAACGCGGTTTCGGCCGACGGCTTCACTTCGTAATATTTCTCGGCGGTAGTCAGATAGAACTCGCTGTCGCATTTGGCGCGCGTCATCAGATCGACGGCCTGCGCCAGCACGTCGGGATCGTTGTTGCTGGCGGCGATCTTTTCCTTGAACATCGCTTCCAGATTCTCGCACGAAGCCACGCCCGACAGGCCGAAGCACTTGTCGAACTGATCCTTATACTCGGCAGCCTGCCCCGTAGCGCCGTCGAAGACAGGCGACAGACGGTCGTACTCGGCGATGATCTCCTCGGGCGAACCTTCGCCGTCGTCCTTATAGTAGTCGGTGAGCTGCTTGAAATAGATCGCTACCAACTCCGGATCGGGCTGTGCAGCGATCGCCTCGCGGAACAGCTCCAACACCCGTTCGTGGTCGAGCGGATTATAGATCAGAAAGTCGCGTGCCTTGCGGTCGAGGATGTAGGCCTTGCCGCGGGTCGCATGATCGCCGAAATTCTCGATACGCAGATCGTAGAGCAGCATCAGCGAGTCGATGTAGGTCTTCTTCTCGGCTACGCTCTTAGCACGCGCGATCTTGTTCTTCATCACCGTAGCGCCCTTGGCATAGATATTCTCCGAAGCCTTGGGACACTTGTCCAGCAGTTGTTTGAGGTACCCCGAAGCAGTCTGGAAATCCTGGTTGCCGACCGCCTCGTTGAAAAAGTTGAGCAAATAGATGTTGTCTTTCCGTTCCTCGGGCGTTGCGCCGTATTTGCCGTACTTCGCATCGTCGCTGAAATCCTGGGCCATCGCCACCACTCCGACGACGGCCAACGCTACAGAGAGCAGAATTTTTACGCTTTTCATCTTAACTATTCCCTTCTTATTTTAGATTTTGTCAAGTTTAATCGTATTTGTAACGCACGAACCACGAATCCTCGCCGAAGAGCGTCAGACCGAGCGAGAATTTCACATAGCGCTGCCGTACCAGCCCGATCTGCCGGTTGTCGATCCGAAGCGGCGAATCGTTTCCGCGCTGGCCGAACTCCACGCCGAAATCGATGCTCGACCGGCCCAGAAAACGCACCGGCATACCGAATCCGGCCGTCACGGCATATTGCGACAAGGTCTTCCCCTCAAAGGTCTGGTAGTAGGTTCCGTACCGGAATCCCACGCGGTAAGACCAGCGTTTCAGGTAATTGCGGATATCCATCCGGTTGGGCGTATACTCGAATCCCAACTTGACGGTGTTCGTGTTCTTATAGGCGACGTTGACCGCTCCGGGAACGGACTTCGGCGACTCGTTGTTCTCCCAATTCTGGTAGATGTAGTCGACGCCCGCCGCGATCTTGGCGTTCTGGTAGTAGAGCCCCACGCCCAACTGAACGGGCAATTTGAGTGCCATGCGCGTCGTATCGCCCCGCACCACGGTGCCGTAAATATCGCCGTTGACGACCGTCTGATTCACCGACGGACGCAGATTACCGCCCATATCGTAGGTCGCGCCCAGCGTCAACACCTGCCGCTCGGACTGGATCAGATCGGCTTGCAGCCCCAGCTGCATCTTGATGCGCGAAATCCCGTAGGAGTCGGTGCCCGTCACCGTATTGACCGAACCGCCGTTGACGATGTTGTTCGAGACCACCGTCTGATACGTCCGCTCGATGTCGCCCCAATAGTATTGGGCGGCGACGCCGATCGAAACGCGCTTGACCACCTCCCAGCCGATGCCCAGCTTCACCTCCGTCAGGTCGCCCTCGCCGGCGTAAAGGTACTGCACGCGGCCGATATTGCCCCACACGTCGTCGCTCTGTTCATCGGCCGAAACACGGTAGCCGACGCTGCTGTACGGCGTCAGGCTGAATCCCAGTCCGAGCCGCCTAGCCAGCGGCAGCTGAAAGGCGATGTCGTGGAAATTGAACGTATTGTAGCTCGTGCGCGACGTGGTCTGCGCACCGTCGGCATACTTCTGCTGGCGGTTGTAAAAATTGACCCCCTCCACGCCGAAATCGAAGAGAAATCCCTGGCGGGGCGTCAGGCTGTACGCCGCAGGATTGAGCGGATTGACCATCACCGAGCTGCGCATCCCCAAGCCTACGCCTCCCATCGACCGCTGGGCCACCACGCCGGGCGTCTGCAATTCGCCGATGCCGTACATCGAATAGGGAGAAAAGGCATTGATACTGCTTGTCTGAGCCATTGCCGAAACCGGCACGACCAGCATCGCAGCGACAGCCAGTCTATACATTAATCTCTTCACTATCATTCGTTTTAGCATTCGGCATTAAACTCCAAAATCCGATTCAGACCCAAGAAGACGAGTTCACAGTCTGCAAATATCGCATTTTTAATTCTTTTCGCAAAGTTTTTTGCGGCGCCACCGGTAAAAATTATGCAAATATCCGCATTTTCCCGCCGGAAACGCGCGATGTATCCTTCGATTTCGAAGGCGATGCCGTTCATCACGCCCTGCTCGATGCAGGAGGTCGTAGTCGTCCCGTAAAGGCGCTCTTCGGCAGTCTCGCGGCACAACGGAAGCCTGGCCGTATAGCGGTGCAGCGCCTGAAAACGCATCCCCATTCCGGGCGAAATGGCCCCGCCGCGGTAGGTGCCGTCGCCCGACACGTAGTCGACGGTGATGGCCGTTCCGAAATCGACGACCAGCGCGTCGCGCCCTTCGGCCACGAGCGCCGCCCCCACCGCGGCGGCGAGGCGGTCGGCGCCGAGCGTTTCGGGCGTATCGTAGCCGTTGCGGATCGGCACGGGCGTCGCCGGTGTAAATTCCAGACACTTCACGGCACGCACCCGCAGCATCCGCGCCAGCGGTGCGGTACGGCCTCCGGTAGAGGCGATAATGGCCCGGTCGATCGCCGGCCAGCGCGCCAGCAGGCCGTCGAGCAATTTGGTGTCGCACTCCTCGGCGAGCAGTTTCTCGACGATTTCACCCCCGTCGAAAACCGCCATTTTTATCAGCGTATTGCCGATGTCGATCGTCAGGTTCACGCGTCTTGTTCTTTATACAACGATTTCAGTATCTCCCATGCCCCTGCGATGTCGGTTACCCCTCTAACGGTCATCGCCAAACGGTTATTGTGCTGTTTGAGCACAAATTTATCGGGCCGTCGGGTCACGCGGCGCAACAGCTCCGAGAAGACCTCGCTCTTGTAGAAGGGCGACGCCGCGTCGCCCACGAAGTGTACGATCATCAACCCGTTCTTGACCTTCACGCGCTCCATGCCCAGACGCACCGCCTCCCAACGCAGACGCACCACGTCGAGCAGCTCCCTGGCCGCCTGCGGCAGCGCCCCGAAACGATCGACGAGCCGCTGCTCGAACCGTTGCAGCTCCTCCTCGCTGCGCATCGCGTCGAGCTCGCGGTAAAGCCGCAGTTTTTCGGCCGTCTGGCTCACGTAGGAGTCGGGCAGCTCGGCCTCGACGTCGACCTCGACGGCCGCATCCTCCACATAGCGCAACTGCTCGACGACCTCCTGCTCGCGGTCGCTCAGCCCCGCCACGTCGAGTCCCTCGGCCCGCAGTTCGGCCACCGCTTCGCGCATGATCTTCTGATAGGTCTCGAACCCGATGTCGGCGATGAATCCGCTCTGCTCGGCCCCCAGCAGGTTGCCGGCGCCGCGGATGTCGAGGTCCTGCATGGCGATGTTGAACCCCGATCCCAGGTCGGAGAACTCCTCGATGGCACGCAGACGCCGCCGTGCATCGCTGCCGAGCAGTTCGTCGGGCGGCGACAACAGGTAGCAATAGGCCTTGCGATCCGACCTCCCCACACGGCCGCGCAGCTGATGCAGGTCGCTCAGACCGTAGTTCTGGGCGCCATCGACGATGATCGTATTGGCGTTGGGGATGTCGATGCCGTTTTCGACGATAGTCGTCGAGACCAGCACGTCGAACTCGCCGTAGATGAAATCCATGACGAGCCGTTCGAGCTGCTCGGCCGGCATTTTGCCGTGACCGACCCCGACCCGCGCCTTGGGGCAGACGCGCGTAATCAGGCCCGCGACGGTTTGGAGATCCTCCACGCGGTTGTGGACGAAATAGACCTGCCCGCCGCGCGCCAACTCCGCTTCGACGGCATCGCGGACGATCTCCTCCGAGAAGACGTGTGACTCCGTGACGATCGGCTGGCGGTTGGGCGGCGGCGTCGAGATGACCGACAGGTCGCGCGACCCTATGAGCGAAAACTGCAACGTGCGCGGAATGGGCGTCGCCGTGAGCGTGAGCGTGTCGACATTGACGCTCAGCTGCGTGAGCTTCTCCTTGGCCGCCACGCCGAACTTCTGCTCCTCGTCGATGACCAGAAGCCCCAGATCGTGGAAGCGGACGTTCTTGCCCAGCATCTTGTGCGTGCCGATCAGAATGTCGATCCGCCCCGCTTCCAGATCGGCGAGAATCTGCTTGGTCTCCCTGGCCGATTTCGTACGGTTCAGGTATTCGATTTTCACCGGAAAGTCGCGCAGCCGCTCCATGAACGAACGGTAGTGCTGCAACGCCAGAATGGTCGTGGGAACCAGTACGGCGGTCTGCTTGCCGTCGCAGGCGGCCTTGAAGGCGGCGCGGATCGCCACCTCCGTCTTGCCGAAGCCCACGTCGCCGCAAACGAGCCGGTCCATCGGTTCGGCCGACTCCATGTCGCGCTTCACGGCCTCGATGGCCGCCTGCTGGTCGGGCGTCTCCTCGTAACGGAACGAGGCTTCTAGCTCGTGCTGCAAGTACCCGTCGGCCGAGAAGGCGAAGCCCTGCGATGCCTTGCGCTTGGCATAGAGCGCGATCAGCTCGCGCGAAATATCCTTGACGGCTTTCTTGGTAGCCGCTTTGAGCTTCTGCCAGGCGCCGCTGCCCAGCTTGTAGACCTTGGGCGGCTCGCCGTCGCCGCTCTTGTAACGCGAAATGCGGTGCAGCGAATGGACGTTGACGAAGAGTACGTCGCCGTCGCGGTAGACCAGCTTGATCGCCTCGTGCGTGCGCCCGTTCTCGTTGATCTTGACCAGACCGCCGAACCGCCCCACGCCGTGATCGATATGCACCACGTAATCGCCCGGTTTGAGCTGGTTCAGCTCGGCGACGGTCATCTGCTCGTCGCGCCGGATCTCGCCGTTGATGCGGTAACGCTGGTAACGGTCGAAGAGCTGGTGGTCGGTATAACAGCAGAGACGGAGCGTATGGTCGACGAACCCCTCGTGCAGCGTGAGCGACACCGGCGTGAAGACCACCCCGCCGCGGCCGACCTGGTGGAAAATATTTTGCAGGCGTTCGACCTGGGCCTTGTTCTCCGATAATATATAGGTGCGATACCCTTTCTGTATCGCGGCGGAAAGGTCGTCGGCCAGCAGCTCGAAATTTTTGTTGAAGGAGGGTTGCGGCGCCGTGCGGAACTCCACCGCGACCGTCGCCGGCCGCTCGGCCAGCGTATCGCGCGCCGCGAAGAGTCTCTTTCCGGCCAGCGCGTCGAGCAGCTGCCGGCGGCTGGTCAGCGCACGGTCCACGCCGGCGGGATCGTCCGCCTCGGCGAGCATCCGCCGCCGCAGATCGTCCACGCGCCGCAGGGCGTAATCCGCATCGAAAAACCAATAGCACACGTCGCCCGCCGCTTCGACGAGCGACACCCGTCCGCCTTCGCGCGCATTGAGGTTGGGAATGATCTCGGCCTGCTGCAACTTGTCCTGCGACAGCTGGCTCGAAATGTTGAACCGCCGGATCGAGTCGACCTCCTCGTCGAAAAAGTCGAACCGGTAGGGCAGGCTCTCGACGTAGGAGAAGACGTCGACGATGCCGCCGCGCTGAGAGTACTGCCCCGGCTCGTAGACGAAATCCACCCGCACGAATCCGCTCTCGTCGAGCCATTCGACCAGATCGGCGGGGCGCAGGCGGTCGCCCGCCCGCACGGTCATCGTCTCGCGCCGCAGCGCCTCCGCGTCGACGACCCGTTCGGCCAGCGCTTCCGGATAGGTACAGAGCGCCAGGTATCCCGCCGGCGGCGTCCGCAGTGCATTGAGCGCCGCCGTGCGCTGCACAACGCCCTGCGCATCCTCGGCGCCGTAGACGATCGACCGCTTGTAGGACGACGGGAAAAAGAGGATGCGCCGCTCGTCCAGCAGCGCGTAGAGGTCGTTCAGGAGATAGGCGGCCGCATCGCGGTCTTCGGCGACGAAGACGTGCACGCCGCCCGTGCGGCGTATGGTCGCTGCGGCATACAACGAAAAAGCCCCGCCGACCAACTCCTTGAGATGGACGGTGACGCTTTCCGTTTCGTATTCGCGGCACAACCGCCGGAGGTTCTTCGACCCCTCGACGAGTGCCAGCATCTGCTCGCTCGCAGTCATAAAAAAGTAAGGCCGTTAGTACTCAATGCCCCGCGCCGTTCGCCCGGCTCCGCTTACAGCAGTTGTTTGCCCCGCTTGTCGAAGAAGCGCGTATCGACGATGCCGACGCTCTGGTCCGCGACGATGTGCAGCCACGTCTTGTAGCGCCACATCCAGCGCAGGCGCAGCGACCATACGCCCCGGTGAAGGAACGCCGAGACATAGGGGCTGACCTTCAATTTGAGGTATTTGTGCCCGCGGTCGATCGTCAGGTAGGAGATGTTGTTCTCGATCTTCTTGTCGAGCAGAATGGTCGGCTCGATCTTGCCCGTCCCGCCGCAGGTGGGGCAGACGTCCTTCACCTCCTCGACCGCCACGGGACGCACGCGCTGGCGCGTGATCTGCATCAGACCGAACTTCGTGAGCGGAAGGATCGTATGCTTGGCCTTGTCGGTGGCCATCAGCTTGGTCATCTCGTCGTAGAGCGTCTGCCGGTTGACCGCCTTGTGCAGATCGATGAAGTCGATGATGACGATGCCGCCCAGATCGCGCAGGCGAAGCTGGCGGGCGATTTCGCGCGCCGCAGCCAGATTGACGTCCAGAGCCGTCTGCTCCTGGTCGTCTTCGGCCTTGGTGCGGTTGCCCGAATTGACGTCGATGACGTTCATCGCCTCGGTATGTTCGATGATGAGGTAGGCGCCCCGTTTCAGCGACACGTACTTGGCGAAGAGCGACTTGATCTGCTTCGAGATGTCGAAATTGTCGAAAATGGGCACCTTGCCCCGATAGAGTTTGACGATCTTCTCCTTCTCGGGGGCGATGACGCGGATATAGTTGCGGATCTCGTTGAACATCGTCTCGTCGTCGACCGTAATCTGCGAGAACGACGAGTCGAGCGAGTCGCGGATGATGGTATTGGCGCGGTTCTGCTCGCTCAGGAGCAGCGCCGGAGCCGTCGATTTCTTGACGTTCTGCAAGGCCGTGTGCCACTTGTCGACCAGCGAACGGATGTCGTGTTCCACGTCGGCGTCCGAAGCGTTCATCGCCGCCGTGCGGATAATGACGCCGAAATTCTTGGGCAGCACCCCCTGCGCGATGCGTTTGAGCCGCTTCTTCTCGTCGGCGGAGCGGATCTTCTGCGAAATGAAGACCTTCGACGAAAACGGCACCAGCACGACGTTGCGGCCGGCCAGCGAGATGTCGGCCGTCAGGCGCGGGCCTTTGGTCGAAATGGCCTCTTTGGCCACCTGCACCATGACCGTCTGCCCCACTTCGAGGTGGGCGCCGATCTTGCCGCTCTTTTCGAGCGCCGGTTCCAGCTTGATTCCTTCGAGACGGACGCCGCGCTTGCCGGGCTGTTGCGCCGCCACGAGCTTTTTGAGCGACGAAAACTGCGACCCCAGATCGAGGTAATGGATGAAAGCGTCCTTTTCGTGTCCGATGTTGACGAACGCGGCATTCAGACCGGGCATGATCTTGCGAACCTTGCCCAGATAGATATCTCCCACCGAGAAGCCCGTCTGACACTGTTCCTTGTTGAGCTCGACGAGCACCTTGTCTTCGGCCAGCGCAATGGAGATTTCAGTCGGGGTTACGTTGATGATTAATTCTCGATTCATATGGTTTTCCTGCAAAAAGGCACTCCTGCGAACCGGCCCGCCCTTCACGAACGGGCTCGGACCCGTTTCGCGGAAAGCGGCGGCGAACGCCTCTGCGGCACCGCCGGCCGGCGAAGGATTTCCGCATTCGCTTCCGACCGCCGTTTCCGGAGCCGGAGACGCATACCACCTCTTTTTCAGCCGGTTCCGGTCTGAAAACGAAACGACCGGCCGACCGGAAACAAAGCGGGGCGGAGTTGCCTACGAAAAAATAGTTAAAGCTAAAGGCTTTCGGACCTTTAGCTTTACTATCTGTCAATACATAAGAGTGCTACTTTTTCTTATGACGGTTCTTGCGCAGACGTTTCTTCCGCTTGTGCGTAGCCATCTTATGACGCTTATGCTTCTTTCCGTTCGGCATAGTTGTAAATTTAATGGTTTGACTTTAAGTTTGGATCCGGTTCGGCCCTATTTCACCTTCGCGGCGAAGCTCTTGGCGGGCTTGAACGCGGGGATGTCGTGTGCCGGAATCGTAATCGTGGTATTCTTCGAAATATTGCGGGCTACCTTCGTGGCGCGCTTCTTGACGATGAAGCTGCCGAAGCCGCGGAGATATACGTTGTTCTTCTTCTCCAGAGATCCCTTGATGCTCTCCATGAAAGCCTCGACAATGGCCTGTACCTGTACCTTCTCGGCACCGGTGCTTTTGGCGATCTCGTTTACGATATCTGCTTTTGTCATAGTTGTAAAAAATTAAGAGTTAATATGTTAATTCCTTTCTATCCCTGCTTCTGCCACACCTTCTACACCTTTCGCTCACCACGGCAACCGCCCGCCTGCGGGTCGGTCGTTCAGCCTCGGATTCCGGAAAAAATCGCTTTTTCAGGTGTGCAAATATACTATTTATTTGATTAATCCACAATTCGCTAACATTTTTTTTCATTTCCGGCATCCGCGCGGCCCCCTCCCGCAGAAAAAAAATCTATCCGTCAGTGTGTGAGTGCCATATAACAAATAACGCGCCAAGCAGGAGGAAATTGCATGGCGGCCGGCCGGCGATGCGGAAAAAACGTCCGGCACGCAATATTTTGCCCCGAAATTGCATTATCCTATGGAAAACGTTACTTTTGCACAACCTAACCGACAGCGACATTATGGTGAAAATCCTATGGGTGGACGACGAGATCGAACTGCTGAAACCCCACGTGCTCTTCCTGCGTCAGAAAGGGTATGAAGTCGACACCTGCAACAACGGGTACGACGCGATCGACATGGCCACCGAAGGCGGCTACGACCTGATCATCCTCGACGAGATGATGCCCGGCATGACCGGACTGGAAACCCTCCCCAAGATCAAGGAGGTACGCCCCACCACGCCCGTCATCATGGTGACCAAGAGCGAGGAGGAGAACATCATGGACAAGGCGATCGGCTCGAAGATCGCCGACTACATCATCAAGCCCGTCAACCCCAACCAGGTACTGCTGTCGATCAAGAAGAACGTCCACCAGCAGCAGCTCGTCACCGAGCAGACGACGGCCGACTACCGCGTCGAGTTCGGCCGCATCTCCAACGCGCTGCAAATGGCCGAGAACTTCTCCGACTGGTGCAACATCTACCGGCGCATCACCTCGTGGGACATCGAGTTGTCGGAGTCCAGCGACGCTTCGATCAAGGAGGTGATCCAGTTCCAGAAGTCGGAGGCCAACCAGGCCTTCTCGAAATTCGTGCGCCGCAACTATTTCGACTGGATCAACCGCCGCGACGACCTCACGCCCGTCATGTCGCATACGCTCATGCGTTCGCGCATTCTCCCCGTCGCCGACGAAAATTCCAAGACGACGCTGCTGCTGATCGACAATTTCCGCTACGACCAGTGGCGTTCGATCAACCCGCTGCTGCGCGGCTACTACGACGTAGCCGTCGACGACTTCTACTGCGCCATTCTCCCCACGGCGACGCAATACGCCCGCAACGCCATCTTCGCAGGACTGATGCCGCTGGCTATCGACCGTCTGATGCCCGAACGGTGGCTCAACGACAACGAGGAGGGCGGCAAAAACCAATACGAGGAGGAGTTCCTGCGCCGCCAGTTGCAGAGCAACGGCAAGAACTACCGCTGGACGTTCGACAAACTGGTACGCCCCGAAGCGGGCCGCAAGCTGGTGGACAACATCCAACGCATCTACGACGCCGATTTCTCGGTGATCGTCTACAACTTCCTCGACATCCTGTCGCACGCGCGCACCGAGACCGACATCATCCGCGAGCTGACCGAGGACGAGGCGTCGTTCCGCTCGCTGACGCGCTCGTGGTTCGAACACTCCGACCTCTTCACGCTGCTCAGACTCCTCTCGAAGCGGGGACACACGGTCATCATCACCTCCGACCACGGCACGATCCGCGTCGACAACCCGATCCGCGTGACGGGCGACCGCGAGACCTCGCCCAACCTGCGCTACAAGACGGGGCGCAACCTCTCCTACAACCCGCGCGAAGTCTACGAAATCACGCGGCCGGAAGACATCCAATTGCCGCGCATCAACCTCTCGTCGAGCTATATCTTCGCCTACAACACCGATTTTCTCGTCTATAACAATGACGCCAACCGCTTCATCCGCTACTACAAGAACACGTTCCAGCACGGCGGCATTTCGATGGAGGAGATGATCGTGCCCTATATCGTATTAAAACCCAAACAATAAGCATGAAAACGCTCGCTATCGATTCGCTCGACGACCTTCCCGACGCGGCCGAAGCCGTCATCGACGCCCTGGCAGGCCGCACGGTGGTCGCCTTTCGGGGCGAAATGGGCGCCGGCAAGACGACTCTCATCGGCGCGATCCTCGACCGTCTGGGTTCCGCCGACACGGTCACCAGCCCCACCTTCGCGCTGGTCAACCAGTACGACACGGCCGGCGGACGCCCCGTCTTCCACTTCGACTTCTACCGCATCGACCGCATCGAGGAGGCCTACGACTTCGGCTACGAAGAGTATTTCTATTCGGGCAACCTCTGTCTGGTGGAGTGGCCCGAAAAAATCGAGGAGCTGCTCCCCGACGACACGATGACGGTTCGCATCCGCGTGGACGGCCCCGAGCAGCGCACGCTGTTCATCGACTGAGGCGGCCCGACGAACCGGCAGGGCGGCGCACTGTCGCAGTGCGCGCCGTGTCGTTCGCCCCGCAGGGGTCAGATGCGCGGTTTCTGCACGAGGCGGATCACCAGCGAAAGCGCATAGATCATCATGCCGTACATCACGGGGATCAACGACACCTTGAACCCGTTCAACAGCAACCCGACCGAAGGCCACTCGCCGACCTCGGCGACGACACCGGCCGCCTGAAACAGCCCCGCAAACTGCCAAAAGCAGCCTGTGACCAACGCCAGCAGGCCGATTTCACGCACCCACGCGGGGGCTTTCCACGCCGCGAAAAAGAGACAGACCAACTCGACGGAGAGCAGCGACATCGCGCCCGGACCGCCTGCAATGAAAAGATCGAACATAACGCACGGATTTTTAAGGTTCAACAATTCGGGGAATCCCCGCTGCAAAGATAGGCCGAACGCCGCACGCAGCCAAACGATCGGGCCGTCGAATCCCCCTCTTGCCGTGCAGAATCCCGTCGTCGCGCTTTTCCGGCGCCGGCGCACGGCGGAATCGGCCGAAAATCGCTACCTTTGCGTTCGCAAACCGACCGTCCGCACATGAAACGACTCTTCCCGCTGTTTTCGGCCCTCGCCGCCGTGCCGTTCGTGGCGCTGCTGCTCGTCAGCCTCGGTTACACCCTCGGCGAAGCGTCGCTGCTGGCCGTCATGTTCCTGCCCGGTCTGTTCGCCTTCCGCCATTTCCTGCCGCAAATCCGGTTCGCCGAACGACGGCGCGGGGCCCTGCAACTGTTCTATCTGACGGGAGCCGTCCTCACCTTCGAGTACGTCGCCCTGATGCTGACGAATTTCTACCTGCGCTACAACGCCTCCGTCTGGCGCTACGACATCACGATGCCCGATCTGCTGCAAAATCCGCTCTTCATCCTGCTGCTGCTCGCCGCCTGCGCGCTGCCGATGCACTGGATCGAACTCCGCTGCAACACGCAGCCCGCCCGCGACCGCTACGTCGAATTCATCTCCGACCGCCGCCGCGTCCGCCTCGAAACGGAACGGATCTCCTACCTCGAATCCAACGATTCGGAGGTGTGGATCCACACCTCGACCGGCGAATCCCTACGCACCAAGACCAAGATTTCGCAGTGGGAGCAGCAGCTCGACGACCGCTTCCTGCGCATCCACCGCTCCTATATCGTCAACGCCGACCGCGTCGCAAGGCACACGGCCGGCGCGGTGGTCGTCGACGGACGAACGCTCGAGGTTTCGCGCAAATACCGCGACAGCGTCCGCGCGGCGATCCCCGAAAGCGCGCCGTCCGCCCGCGTCCGGCACATTTCGAACGACAAGCCCTCCTGAGCGGTGCGAAAGTTGGACGATTCCGGAAAAATCGTTATTTTTGCTCCTCCGAAAACAACTACGATCATGCAGGAATATACCTCCCGCCAACAGCAGATCCGCCGCTCGGCGCAGCAGATCTACGATGTCGTCAGCCGATTCGACAACCTCACCCCCGCCCTGGCCGACCGGGTCGAGGAGTGGCAGGCCGACGAAGACACCTGTTCGTTCAAGGCCAAAGGCTTCACCGTGAAGCTGCGCATCGCCGAAAAGGAGGCGCCCAAGACGATCAAGATCGTCGGCGGCGACGGCGGCGTACCGATGGATTTCGCCTTCTGGCTGCAACTCAAAGAGGTGGCACCCTACGACACGCGGATGCGGCTGGTGCTGCACATCGACCTGAACATGATGATGCGCATGATGATCGGCTCGAAGATTCAGGGTGCGATCGACCAGATCGCCGAGGCGCTCGCCAAGTCGTTCAACGCCGCCCCGCAGGTCTGAGCGGACGCCGCCCGCAGGGCGAGCGAGGAAGGCCGGAGGGCCGGCACCGGAGGTGCGAAGGCCCTCACGGACGAACGAGCCTCGCTTTTCGCAAGAAAAGCCGTCCGCCATACCGCCACAGGCGAAACGGAGTCCGTAGGACGACGTAGCGCCGCCAATCCCGCAGCAATCGAAAGAGCAGGACGAGGAGGGCCTGCACCGGAGGTGCGAAGGCCCTCACGGACGGACGAGCCCCGCTTTTCGCAAGAAAAGCCGTCCGCCATACCGCCACAGGCGAAACGGAGTCCGCAGGACGACTGGCACCGTCCGGCAAACGTCACGGTCCGCATCGGCCGACGCTGCCGATCCTTTTTTCCGACGGCGGGATTTTGAAATCCCGCCGAAATACGTTATATTTGTAAGAACTATCAACCACCAATACTCGGCTCATGGCACACCACGTTTTTATCAGTTACGCAAGTAAAAACAAACAACTGGCCGATGCGCTCTGCCACACGCTGGAACAACACCGCATCTCCTGCTGGATCGCCCCGCGCGACGTCCTGCCCGGAGAGCCCTACGCCCGCGAAATCATCCGCGGCATCCGCGACTGCCAGATCATCGTGCTGATCTATACCAACGACTCCAACGCATCGGAGCACGTGCTCAACGAGATCGACAAGGCGTTCAACTACGGGAAGGTCATCATCCCCTTCATCGCCGACGATACGCGCATGAGCGACGAGTTCGACTACTACCTCAGCCGCAAGCACTGGCTCACGGCCTTTCCCAACCCCGAACAGCACTTCGCCAAATTGGTGGAATCGATCGCCCGGACGCTGAAACTCGACACGACGCCCGTCGTGACACCGCCTCCGACACCCACGTCTCTGCCCGCGACGACGGGCCCCGCCACGACGACTCCGCCGCCCGCAGTGCCGCGCCCGACGATTACTCCCGTCGACGTTCCGCGCCCGCTGGCCGGACGCAATCGCACACGCGGCAAACAGAACTACGACAACGGCGACAGCTACGAAGGCGAACTCTTCGACAACAAACGCGACGGGCAGGGCACCTACACATGGAAAGACGGAGACAAATACGTCGGCGATTTCATCGATAACCAGCGCACCGGAAAGGGCACCTTCTACTGGGTCGACGGAGAGCGTTACGAAGGCGAGTTCCTCAACGGAAACCGGCACGGCCGCGGCATCTATTTCTTCAAGAACGGCAACCGCTACGAAGGCGATTTCCGCGAAGGGAAACGCACGGGCCGCGGCACGTTCCAATGGGCCGACGGAGACCGTTACGAAGGCGAGTTCATCGACGGCGACCGCACCGGCAAAGGTTCCTACTACTGGAAGAGCGGCTCCCACTACGACGGCGACTTCATCAAGGGCAGCCGTACGGGCAAGGGCTCCTACTACTGGGCCGACGGAGACCGCTACGTGGGCGATTTCGCCGACGACAAACTCCACGGCCAGGGCGTCTACTACTACAAAGACGGCACCCGCTACGAAGGCACTTTCGTGGAGGACAAGCGCACCGGCCGCGGTACGTTCTACTGGCCCGACGGAGACCGTTACGAGGGCGATTTCATCAACGGCGAACGCACGGGCAAGGGCTCCTACTACTGGGCCGACGGCGATCGCTACGAAGGGGATTTCGTCAAGGGGAAATGCCACGGGACGGGTACCTACTACTACAAGAGCGGGAACCGTTATACCGGCGCTTTCGTCGACGACAAGCGTACCGGCAAAGGTACGTTCTACTGGGCCGACGGCGATCGCTACGAAGGCGACTTCGTCGAGGGGAAATGCCACGGCAAGGGTACCTACCATTGGAATTCGGGCAACTATTACGTCGGCGACTGGGTCAACGACGAACGCACCGGCAAGGGCGTTTATTACTGGGTCGACGGCGACCGCTACGAAGGCGACTTCATCAAGGGCTCGCGCACGGGAAAAGATGTTACTACTGGCCGGACGGCGACCGTTACGAGGGCGACTTCGTCGAGGGAAAGAGTCATGGCAAGGGTACCTACTACTGGGCCAACGGAAACAAATACGTCGGCGACTGGGTCGCCGACAAACGCACCGGCAAGGGTGTCTTCTACTGGACCAGTGGCGACCGCTACGAGGGAGATTTCGTCGAGGGGAAATTCAACGGCGAGGGCATCTACTACTGGGCCGACGGAGACCGTTACGAGGGAGAGTTCTCGGACGGCGATTTCCACGGTTACGGTATTAAATACCATGCCGACGGCTCCCGCCAGGCCGGCCGGTGGGAACACGACAATTTCGTGGGATAAACGACCTTATCGAAAAAGCGGACGTCCGACGATTCAGACGCCCGCTTTTCCAATCCCTTCTGCCCGCCTACAATTTGGCGAAAACCCGCCGGATAGTCGGAAAAGTCTGCTGCAAATGCAGTTCTACCTCGGCAGGCGTACACCAGCATACGCGGTCGATCCCCTCTTCGGTCTGCGGCCGGAGCGTCGCGTCGGCCGCGGCCGCCATCTCGAACCAATGGGTGCGCTTCATCTCCCACTCCCCGCGCAACTGGTAACAATGGAGCGTGTCGCACAGGTGACGTCGGATCGAAGCCGCGACGCCCGTCTCCTCCCGAACCTCGCGCAGGGCGCACGCCTCAATCGTCTCGCCCCGCTCCCAATGCCCCTTGGGCAGATCCCAACGGCCGTTGCGGTAGATCATCAGCCGCTCGCCGCGGTCGTTGACGACCGCGCCTCCGGCCGCCTCGACGAGCCGGAACGCCGCGGCGAAGGCCGCGAAACAGCGGTCGGGGTCGGGAGTCACGACCGCCACGAAATTGAATGTTTCCAAAAAATTGAGTATCTTCGCCTGCGGAAGCGTCGTGCCGGCTTCGAGCGGAATCTCATGGTAAGGCTCTCCGACGGGACGCGATGAAAAAAGCAGAATCTTATCGGCGAAATAGATCGTTCGGCACATGAAGCATACGATTTGTTCCGGCAAAAGTACGAAGATTTGAACGAAATGAAGAAACCCAACTCGGCAAATATGAAAAAATTTTTCCTGCTTATGGCATGTACGGTTCTGGGACTCGGCTCCTGTACGGAGCGGCCCCGGCCTCTCGAAATCGACAACGCGCTCACGGCCGAAGAGATCGCCGCGGGACGTTTCACCCCGGAGGTGATGTGGAAGATGGGAAGGCTCGGAGGGTCGCAGCTTTCGCCCGACGGCAAACGGCTCGTCTACACAGTCACCTATTACAATCTCGGCGAGAACCGCGGCGTGACGGCGCTTTACCTGCGCGACATGGCATCGGGCAAGGTGCGCCAGCTGACCGACCACACGTCGAACAACACGTCGCCGGCATGGTCGGCCGACGGGCGCACGCTCTATTTCCTGTCGGACCGCAGCGGCACGCAGCAGGTATGGCGCATGGCCGCCGAGGGCGGCGAGCCGCAGCAGGTGACCGCCTTCGACGCCGACGTCGAGGGCTTCGGCGTCAACAAGCCCGGCGATGCGATCTGGTACGTGCAGACGGTAGCCGTCCCCGGCGCCGAGAAGTGTTCGGCCGACCTCTATAAGGACATGCCCCGGTCGAAAGCGCACATCTACGACGATCTGATGGCCCGCCACTGGAACTATTGGGACGAGGGGCGCTACCGCCACCTCTTCATCGCCGCCCTCACCGACGGCAAAGCCGCCGAGGGCGTCGACATCGTAGGCGCCGACGCGGCGTGGGACGTACCCACGGCGCCCTACTTCGACACGGCCGAGATCGCATGGAGCAACGCCGGCGACCGGCTGGCCTACACTTGTAAGCCCCTCACCGGCACCGACTACGCCCTTTCGACCGATTCGGACATCTTCGTCTACGACCGCGCGAGCGGCCGCACGGTCAACATCTGCAAGCCGATGGAGGGCCGCGTCCGCTTCAATGCCATGGTACACCGCAATACGCCCTTCCCCGGCTATGACAAATACCCCGTCTGGTCGCCCGACGACCGCTACATCGCCTTCCGCTCGATGGCCACGCCCGGCTACGAGGCCGACAAGGAGCGCCTGATGCGCTACGACTGCCGCACGGCGGAGATCACCGACCTCACGCCCTCCTTCGACTACCATGCCACCAACGTGGCGTGGGCCGACGACCGCACGCTGTGGTTCATCGCCCCGATGGAGGGAACCTACCAACTCTGCCGCCTCGCGCTGCCGGCCCCCGACGCCACGTGCGGCACCGTCGACCTGCCGAAGGTCGTCACGTCGGGTGACCACGACATCAACGCCTTCACGATGGCCGGCGGACGCATCGTCGCCGAAGTGACGACGATGCGCATGGCCACCGAACAGTTCGAGGTCGACCCCGCCGACGGCAAGCTCACGCAACTCTCGGCCGTCAACAAGGAGATTTACGACCACATCCGCCTGGGAACGGTCGAAAAACGCTGGGTCGAGACCACCGACGGCAAGCGGATGCTGACGTGGGTCATTCTGCCGCCCGACTTCGATCCGGCGAAGAAATACCCCACGCTGCTCTTCTGCGAGGGCGGCCCGCAGAGCGTCGTCTCGCAAGCGTGGAGCTACCGCTGGAACTTCGCGCTGATGGCCTCGCAGGGCTACGTCGTCGTGGCGCCCAACCGCCGCGGCGTACCCTCGTTCGGGCAGGAGTGGCTCGAACAGATTTCGGGCGACTATTCGGGACAGAACATCCGCGACTACCTCTCGGCCATCGACGACGTGGCGCGCGAACCGTGGTGCGACCGCGACCGGCTGGGCTGCGTGGGCGCCTCCTACGGCGGCTATTCGGTCTATTTCCTGGCCGGCTGCCACCAGAAGCGCTTCAAGGCCTTCATCGCCCACTGCGGCATCTTCAACTTCGAGTCGATGTACGGCCAGACCGAGGAGCTGTTCTTCATCAACCACGACTACGGCGGGGCCTACTGGGAAAAGGATAACCCCACGGCCATGCGTTCCTACGCCAATTCGCCGCACAAGTTCGTCGACCGCTGGGACACGCCCATCCTGATCGTCACGGGCGAATACGACTTCCGCATCCCCTACACGCAGTCGCTCGAAGCCTTCACAGCCGCCCGTCTGCACGGCATACCGGCACGGCTCGTGGCCTTCGAGGACGAAGCGCACCAAGTATTCAAGCCGCAGAACTCGGTGGTCTGGAACCGCGAATTCTTCGGCTGGCTCGACAAATACGTCAAGGAGGCCCGGTAGCCTCTTCCGACGAGCCCCGCATCGGGAGCGCACCCCTCCGGACAGGGATGCGTTCCCGATGTCGTTTTACGATTACTCCGACCTGTTCATGATGAAAAACGGGGTGTTCGTTGAAATTTTTTCCTATATATTATCGAACCGGCTATTTTTGTACACAAATTGAAAGTTGTGTTCAAACCGAAAAACGACGGCCGTCCCGCAGAAGGCCGCATCGAGATAACGAAGATGAAAAAGATCCTCCTGAGCGTTTCCATGTTGCTGGCACTGGCTTTCGCGCCGGTGTCGTGCGACCGCGAGAAGGCCGAATACGGCGACGGACAGCAGCCCGTCGGGACCGCCACGGGCACGTTGTCGCTCGCGGCGATGACCGTCGTCCTCTCCACCGAGACCGAAACGCACGACGCGGTCGTGCGCCCCGACGCCGCAGCCGCGACGAGCGCTCCGGCCGCCTCCGGCCGCCTGCAAACGGCCGCCCGTGCGGAAGCCGAGACCACCTATACATGTACCGTTACGGATGCGGGGGGCGCCGCCGTCGCGCAGTTCCCCTACGACCGACGCCCCGAGACGCTCACCCTGCCCGCCGGAGCCTATACGCTGACGGTCGAGTCGGCCGAACCGAAAGCCGCGGTATGGGACGACCCCGTCTACGCCGCCCGTCAGGAGGTGCTGATCGACCGGAACGCGACCGTCGAAGTGGGCGAGGTGCTCTGCACGCCGGCCGCCGTCGGCGTCGCGCTGGTCTTCGACCCCGCATTCGGTACGCAGTCAACCGCCACGGTCGACTGCGGCGGCGAAGCGCTCGCCTTCACGACCTCCGAGAGCCGCACGGGCTGGTTCGCAGTCGGGACGGCGCGGACGCTGACCCTGACCGTCGAAGGAACCGCGGGCGAGGGAACGCCCGTGTCGTTCACGCGACGCTACACGGACGTGCAGGCCGGACAACTCTACCGCTTCACCGTCAAGGGCGAATCGCTCTCGGCGCCCGACATCGAATGGGTCGGCCACGACACCTCCCAGCGCTACGAAGCCAACGACGAACTCGAAGCGCAGATCGTCGTCACCGCCGCGGCCGGCATCCGCGCCTTCACCGTGGAGATCATCTCCGAAGAGGTGCTGACGCCCGAAGTGCTCGACGCCGTGGGGCTCGCGCCGGAGCTCGATCTGGTCTCGCCGGGCGATTACAAGGAACCGCTCGAAGGGCTGGGATTCCCCACCGGAGAGAAGGTCGTCGGCCAGACCTCCGTATCGTTCGACATCTCGCCCTTCATGCCGCTCATTCCGCTGCTGGGTACGGGCGACAGCGATTTCCGTCTGACGGTCACCGACAACGAAGGGCAGACCACCGTCGCCTCGATCATGGTGCACAGCACCAACGGCGAAGCTCCCGAACCCGAAGGCCCCGAAGAGGAGTATCCGGGCGGCGATGCCAAACCGCTGGAACCGCCCCACGCCGGACAACCCTATCCGGGCGGCGACGCCAAACCGATTCACAACACACAAAAAATAACCACAATCCGATGATTATGAAGCAGAACATTACGAATTTCGGGGGGGGGTCGAAGACCTATCTCCGTCCGGAAGTCACCGCAACGGAAGTTGTCGTGGAGACCGGCTTTGCAGCCAGCGAGGCATTCCCCGGCGGAAATGCCAAACCTTTCAACGAGTGGGGCGATCGAGTATTCGATGCCTACGGCGATCCGATCGAAGAATAATAAAACAGACATCCATATGAAACACGCATTTACCAAAGGATTGTTCGTTGCAGCCACTGCAACGCTCATCGCGGCCTGCTCGACCGACGACGCAGCCGACCAAATGCCGGTAGCACCCGGCAAAATCGAGGTCAGCCTCAAAGCCGCGCTGCCCCAGAGCCGCGCGCAGATCGAGGTCGACGAGTCCAACGGCCGTTTCTCCGGTTCGTGGGAGGCGACCGACGAGCTGACGGTCTACGCCAAAGGCAGCACCTCCGGCGAGGAAACTCCGAAATTCACCTACGACGCCGACGCCAAAGTGTTCAAAGGCCAGCTGACTGAGAAGAAGCAGGACTGGACCTACCAGGCCGTCTACCCTGCCGTCGACGCTACGCCGCTCAACATCCCGTTCGGTGCGGAGCGTACGCAGAAGGGCAGCAATTTCAACGGCGCCTACGATCCCCTCGTGTCGGCACTCGTAACCCATAACGGCGCCGAGCCGGGCAAGACCCCGCAGGGCGAAGCCGTGACCTTCGGTCTGAAACGTCTGACGGCCATTCTGGCGCTCACGTTCAAGACCGACGACGCCACGGTCAAGGCCGAAAAGGTGAAGTCGGTAGCACTGACCGCCGCCGGCAAGACGATCGCCGCCAAGTCGTTCGACATCACGCTCGATGACCAGTCGGGCGCCCTCAACACCGACGGACAGTCGGAGACGATCACGCTGAGCTACGAAGCCGGCAGCGAACCGGCTGCCGCCTCGTTCAAGGCCTATTTCAACGTTCCGGCCGCCACCTACGGCAAGCTGTCGGTGGTCATCACCACCGAAGGCCACACCGCATCGTTCGACCTGACGACCGACGGCATCGAGCTGCTCGCCGGCGAGCTGGCCTACACGACCAAAGCCGTGAGCGGCTGGACTGCACTCGCTGCCGCTCCGACACTCGAATGGGTTGACAACCCCACCTTCGAGCCGCAGGAGATCAAGGAAGGTATGAGTGTAAAGGTCAATCTGCAAGCAGCAGCCGGTATCGAAGGATTTGTTATCAAGATTAAATCCCCAGCATTATCTGCCATTCTCGGCTCTACATTCCCGCCGGTAGATAATACGATGACATTGGACATGGTTAACGATAAAAATACAGCGACAATCAAAGATATGATTCCGGGATTTCCCGATCCGCTGGCCGGTCATACGGGAGCATTCCAACTCGATCTTTCCACGCTCGTTCCGCTGATTTTATCATTGCCGGAATTGGGTGTTCCAGAGGGGCAAATTTACGGCAACCATGAATTCTCGCTCAGTATGAGCGATGCCCTTGGGCGTCCGATCGAAAAAACGCTGATTTTCTATGTTCCAACCCCTGCTGCCAATCCGACGATTGTTTATAATAACGATGTCAATTTATGGACAAACAAAGCTACGTTCACCTTGTCCGATATACCTTCGAATGCATCTTCGATTGCAGTCAAGTACAAAGCAACAGACAGCTCCGAATGGCTCGACGCCGATGTTAAAGGGACAATCGCAACCGCTTCACCGGAATGGGAAGGTCCTTTCACTACGGTAGAAACCTCTCCGAATTCGACCGTAACACCTTATTATCGCCAAAAAACCGCTACCGGTATCCGAAACGGTAAAACATACGAATATAAATTGATCGTCGACGGCAACGAATATGCTGGAGCAACAACATTTTCCGCCAATACCAAAGAAGCCAATGGCGAAATTCCATCGTTGGATAACGCACAATTGTCATGCTATGATTGGGACAAATGCAATACCGACGATACATGGTGGGCAAGCGGCAATTGCGTGACAAAAATGTTTATAGAAGTTACAACTACTTGCTTAAAGTATGAAAATAATGCAGCTAAATTAGTATCATCCAAACCTCTTGCAATCGTTAAGCTATCGGCAGGAAATCTATTTACCGGCAAATTCAAGAAAGCCGATGCAACCACAGGTGTAGCTTCGTTCGGAGTTAATTATTCATGGAACGTTCGACCGACAGGGATCAAATTTTCTTATTACGGCGCCGTTGCACAAGGAAATCTACAACAACAACACGGCAAGCAGGTAACATCTGCCGAAAATGATTATGCTCGTGTCTATGCCGCTATCATCGATTGGTCGAATTCAAAACCGAGAGCTGTCTCATCGGGTTCCAAAGCTCCAACCGGCACTTGGGATCCCGAAATCGTGGACAATTCGACACATGAACCAACGGAAGTTGAAACATACGGCGGCGGCAAAGTCATCGCCTATGCTTCGTACTGGATCGATAAAAACAATATGCCTGTCGAGTTTTCTACGAAAACGTTGCAGTTCAACTGGTACGACAAAGAGGCTAAACCTACGGATGGAAATTTAAGCCTTATCATATCCTGCGCATCCAATGCTTACGGGGATTTCATGTGCGGTTATGATGGCAATTATATGTATATCAAAGACTTCGAGTGGGTATACTAATCCTCTGAAAACGACAACCCTGCAAATTTCCGGGCGGTCCGACGACCGCCCGGAGATTCGTTAGGGTCGGAAACGGCTGCGGGGAGGGCCGCCGAAAAACTCCCGCGATACGCAAAGAACCGATTAACGCACTTCGAAATGCGCAAACTCAAACTTCTGACACTGATTCTGCTGCTGGGGACGGCCGTCGCGGCCGCCGCCCCGCGGCCGGAATCGCCCGTCGACCGAACGGCCGCCGCACCCGATCCTATGGCAGCGGAAACGTCCGACATCGCCGACGCGGAGCCGCCGCTCACCGCCGAACCCCTTCCCGCGACCGACGTCGTTTCGGTATCGGAGGCACCCGACGGGCCGACTGCCACGACGCCGGCCGGCGACCGTGCAGCCGGACTCACGGCGATCGCGGACGGGGAACAGCCTCAGCCGGCGAAAACCGTCAACCAGCGGCGTGCCGAGCGCGGCATCAGCTCGCGGACCAGCCTCTTCGTCCCCAAGGGACAATGGGTCTTCGGCGGTACGGTCTCCTATTCGACCCACAACAACCGCGACTACGACGTGCTCGTAATCGACGACATCACCTCCGAAGGCTACACCTTCAAGGTCAGTCCGATGATCGGCTACGCGCTGGGCAACAACTCGACGCTCGGCGTGCGCTTCATCTACGGCCGCACGCTGCTCAAACTCGACGGGGCGAACGTCAGCTTCGGCAACGGCGACTCGTCGACAGACCTGAGCGTCGACTATTACTACGCGCTGCGCCACTCCTATTCGTTCGCTGCGGTCTACCGCCGCTACATCCCCTTCGGCGAGTCGAAGCGCTTCGGCATCTTCACCGACATCCAGCTGCTCTTCGGCGGCTCGCAGGGCAAGTTCGCGGCCGATTCGCCGATCAAGGGCACGTTCCAGCGGGGCTTCGACTTCGAACTGGGCCTCTCGCCCGGCCTGATCGCCTTCGCCACGAACAGCATGGCCGTCGAGGTCAATGTCGGCATGATGGGCATCGGGTACAGCCGCGTGCGGCAGGTACACAACCAGGTGACGACCGGCACGCGCCACCAGAGCGCCATGAATTTCAAAGTCAACCTGCTCTCCATCGGGCTGGGCATATCGTTCTACCTCTAAAACCGCACGGCAATGAAGAAATTCCTACTTTTGATGCTCCTCGCGCCGGCGGCACTGTCGGCCGCGGCCGACTCCGGCGCCGACGCCTCGGTCGTCGTGCGCAAAGACTCGGCCTTCGTCGAGAAACACCGTTTCCTGCCCACGGCCAAGCGCATCGACCGCCGCATCGACCGCAACAAATTCGCCTACAAAGGCGAGGTGGCGCTCGGCATCACGGCCTCCTACGGCACGATTTCGAGCGACGACACCGACATGATGCTCATCCTCGACCACATCAACCTCGACGGGACGATGGCGCAGGTCAACCCCTTCGTGGGCTATTTCTACCGCGACAACAACATGGTCGGACTGCGGCTCGGCTACCGCCATATCGGCATGGGACTGGGCAATCTGGAAGTCGATCTGGGTTCTCAGAACGATCTGGACATTTCGCTCGACAACATGGACTACTCGGGCAACGCCTACTCGTTCGGACTCTTCCACCGCTCCTATACGGGTATCGACCCCAAGGGCAGTTTCGGTCTGTTCGCCGAATTGGAGCTGTCGGGCATGATCGGCCGCTCGGACTTCTCCTACCTGTCGGGCGACACGCCGAAATCGACCCACAGCAAGTCGTTCAAGATGAACATTTCGTTCAATCCCGGCGTGGCGGTCTACATCTTTCCCAACGTCTGCGGAACCCTCTCGTTCGGACTGGGCGGCTTCCAGTATTCGAAGATCGACCAGACCGACCAGGACGGCAAAACCGGCAGCCGCACGGCGTCGAAAATGCGTTTTCGGCTCAACCTTGCCAATATCAACGTGGGTATGACCGTTCATTTGTGGAACAAAAAGAAAGAGTAACCATGAAACGACTCATCCTTTTCGGCGCACTGTGCCTTCCGGCGTTCCTCGCCGGCTGCATCCATAACGACCTGCCCTACCCCGTGGTGACGATCAACATCGAGGCGATCGAGGCCGAAGGGCTCGACGGCGCAGCCCAGATCAACGCTGCGCAGCAGACCGTCATCCTGCCGCTTTTGGAGACCACCGACATCCGCAACGTGCACATCACCTCGGTGACGCTCACCGAAGGCGGGCAGTCGTCGGTAGCCTTCCCCGGCACGTTCGACCTGCGCACGCCGCTCTACACGACGCTGTCGCTCTATCAGGAGTACGGGTGGAGCATCGCGGCCACGCAGACCATCGAACGCTATTTCCGCGTGAAGAAGCAGGTGGGCGCGGCCGAGATCGATCCTGCGAACCGCACGGCGACGGCCTACGTCTCGCGCAGCACCGACCTGCAAAATGTCCCGGTCAAGGAGCTCAAACTCGGCCCGGCCGGAATCACGACCTACTCGCCCGAAATCGAGGGAACGACCTCGTTCGAGACGGTACGGCTGGTCGACGTCACGGCGCACGGCCGCACGGAGCAGTGGCGGCTCCGCGTCGTGCCGACCGACGTCACGGTGCGCATCACGCAGTGCGACGCATGGGCGCGCATCGCATGGCTCGCGGCCGACGGTCTGAGCGACACCGAAATGGGCTTCGTCTACCGCCGCAAGGGCGACACGGAGTGGCTCGCGGTACCCGACGTCGAGATCGAGGGCGGAACCTTCCGCGCGAAACTCGCCGGCCTCGACCCCGAAACGACCTACGAACTGAAAGCCTTCTCCGACACGGACCTCAGCGACATGCGGGAATTCACCACCGAAGCGGCTCTGCAGCTGCCCAACGCCGGATTCGAGACGTGGAGCACCGACCGCAGCGACATCCTCTACCCCTACGCCGCCGACGCGCCGCTGGCCGAGCAGTTCTGGGGTTCGGGCAATCCCGGTTCGATGACGCTCAAAAAACTCGTCACCACCAACGAAAAAGACCCGCGTCCGGGTTCGGAGGGCCAATACTGCGCACAGCTCAAATCGCAGTACGTCGCCTTCCTCGGCGTCGGCAAGTTCGCCGCCGGAAACCTCTTCTCCGGCCACTACGCCGAAACGAAGGGCACCGACGGCATCGTGAATTTCAGCCAGCCCTTCACCTCGCGCCCCGTGGCGCTGCACGGCTGGGTGAAATACAACCGCGGCAAGATGGACTATATCAAAGGCAGCCCCATGGGCATGAGCTTCGCCAAAGGCGACCCCGACGAAGGCATCATCTACATGGCGCTGGGGCGCTGGACGGCCGCCGAATACGGCGGAACGGAGCAGTCGCCCGTGCAGGTCTACACCCGCGACACGAAGACCTTCTTCGACCCCGAAGGCAAGGACGTCATCGCCTACGGCGAGGTGGTCTTCACCACCAGCGTCGACGAGTGGCGCGAATTCACCGTCAAACTCGACTACACGGCCACGGACGTCGTACCCACGCATCTGATGATCGTCTGCTCGGCGTCGCGCTACGGCGACTACTTCACCGGCAGTTCCGACAGCGTGATGTGGGTCGACGACTTCGAACTGGTCTACGAATAACGGCCCGGAACACGATACGCGAGGGGTCGGCGCTTTCGAAAGCGCCGACCCCTCGCGTATCATTCTCCCTGCGCTACCGCCGCTTCAACTCGGCGCCCAGCATCACGCCGGGATAACGTTCCAGAATCGCGGCGATCTGCTGCAACTTCGGATTCTGCGCATACTGCTGCGACGAAGCGCGCAGCGAACCGAGCGCGGCATTCGCTTCGAAAAGCAGCGTCAGCACGCCGTCGGCATGTTTCGCCCGGCCGGTAAAAGAGACCGGATTGCCGGCGAAGAGGCACTCGACCGTCAGCTCCCCCGTATCTTCGTCGTAGCGGTACACCCCTTCTACCTTATAGGTGTCCAGCACTGCCTTGAAGACACCGCGACGGGAGAAAGAGACCGTCGCCTTGCCCGGTTGCAGCCCCGCCTGCTGGAAATAGGAGGGCAGCTGCCCTTTGAGCGTCGAGGTCGCCAGCGAGGCGAGCATATCGTCGCCCGTGTACTCCATCGCCGGCGCCTGATAGCTCCACGAGCCGAACAGCTCCTTCTCCGGAAGCGGTTCGGGGGCAGCGGTCGCCGCGGCGGACTCCGACGAAGTACCGCCCGTCAACGACTGGATGGCGCTCTTGAACATGTCCTGCCACGACTGCGCCGAAACGGGCGTCGCAAAGGCGGCGGCGAAGGCCGCGATCAAAAACAGGCGTCTCATCGTCATTGCTTCGTAAATTCGAATCCCAGATAGAGATCGTCGAACTTGCCGACCAGCGTGCTGACCGTCGCGGCCGTCGTGCTGAACGAAGCGAGTTTCTGCCCCAGCACGTCGACCATTTTCAGCAGCCGCGTAGCGGGAAAGAGGATTTGCAGGTCGGTTCCCGACAAGTAGGTCTTGCCGTTGAGCGTCCCCAGATCGTATTTCGACGACATTTCGAAATGCAGCGCGATGTCGTGGCTCTCGCCCGTGAACTCGTAGGTTCCGGTGAACGTCCGGCTGCCGAACGTCGCCGTGAAGCGCTTGTCCGCCGCGAACGAGAACTTGCACGCACCGGCACGGATACCCGCCAGCGCGTAGAGCTTTTCGAGCTGCTCCTCCATTTTGCCCGTCACGGCCGACGCTCCGACGTCGGCCAGCGCGTTGTCGCTTTCCAACTTCACGCCCGGCGCCTCGTACTGCCAGTCGCCGATCATCAGCGTTTCGGTCGCCTTGCCGCCCGTCGCCTTGTCGACGACGTTCGAGGCCGCGCTCTTCAACGCCTCTTTCCAATCCTGCCCGACGGCCGGTACAACGCAGCACGCGGCCAGCAGGCACATCAAAAGTCTCTTCATAAATTCCGATAATTTGTTTCGTTCACTCCTTTTCGAGCCGGTCGATCTCGGCGAGCCATACCGCGGCGCTCGCATCCGACGGCATCCGCCAGTCGCCGCGCGGCGACAACGCCACCGAACCCACCTTCGGCCCGTCGGGCATCGCCGAACGTTTGAACTGCTGCGAGAAAAAGCGGGAGAAAAAGGTCTTCATCCACCGCAGGATCGTCGCCCGGTCGTAACGCCGGCCGAACGCACGTTCGGCCAGAAAAAGTATCTTCGCGGGCGAAAACCCCTGCCGGACGAAGCGGTAGAGGAAGAAGTCGTGCAGCTCGTAGGGGCCGACCAGCTCTTCGGTCTTCTGTGCGATACCGCCCTCTGCATCGGCCGGCAGCAGTTCGGGCGAGACGGGCGTGGCGGCCACGTCGCACAACACCTCGCGCACACTCCCTTCGGCGCAGTGCGCAGCATACCACTCGACGATATGGCGCACGAGCGTCTTGGGTACCGAGGCGTTGACGCCGTACATCGACATCTGGTCGCCGTTGTAGGTCGCCCAGCCCAGAGCCAGTTCCGACAGGTCGCCCGTACCGACGACCAGCGCACCTTCGCGGTTGGCCACGTCCATCAGAATCTGCGTCCGTTCGCGCGCCTGCGCATTCTCGTAGGTCGTCGAGCGGTCGTCTTCCGGCAGCCCGATGTCGCGGAAATGCTGTTCGCAGGCGGCGCGGATCGGTATTTCGCGCGCCGTGACGCCCAGTCCGCGCATCAACGTCAGGGCATTGCCGTAGGTGCGGCCGGTCGTCCCGAAACCGGGCATCGTGATCCCCACGATCCCCCGCCGGTCGAGTCCCAGCCGGTCGAACGCACGCACCGTCACGAGCAGTGCGAGCGTCGAATCCAGTCCGCCCGAAATGCCGACGACAGCCTTCGTGCTCCGCGTATGCGCCAGCCGGCGCGCCAATCCCGTCGCCTGAATGTTGAGAATCTCCTCGCAACGGCTGTGCCGCCGGTCGTCCTCCGCCGGTACGAAGGGCATCGCCTCGACCGTGCGGTCGAACGGACGGTCGTCGGCCACGGGCATCGTCACGGCGACCGTGGTACGGCCGCCCGCGCCGCTGTGGCGGAACGTCGTCGTGCGGCAGCGGTCGTTGCGCAGCAGCTGGCAGTCGACGTCGGCCACGACGAGCTGCTCACCGAGCGAGAAACGCTCCGACGCGGCCAGCACCGCGCCGTTCTCGGCCACCAGCGCATGGCCGGCGAAGACCAGATCGGTCGACGACTCGCCGAAACCGGCCGAGCAGTAGAGGTAGGCCGCGCGCATGCGCGCCGACTGTTGTACGACCAACTGCCGCACGTAGTCGCTTTTGCCCACGGTTTCGGGCGACGCCGAAAGATTGAGAATCACCTCGGCGCCGGCCGTAGCCGCCTCCGCCGATGGAGGGGCCGGAACCCACAGATCCTCGCATATCTCCACCGCGCACCGCGCACCGCCGATGTCGAACAGCAGGTCGGGACCGAACGGCACGCTCTGCCCGCACAACTCGATCTCGACCGTCGGGCGCCCCTGACCCGAAGCGAACCAGCGCGACTCGTAGAACTCGGCGTAGTCGGGAATATGACACTTGGGCACGACACCCAGTACTTCGCCCGCGGCCGCCACGACAGCGCAGTTGTAGAGCATGTCGTCCACCGCGACGGGCAGGCCGACCACGAATGCCGTGTTCAGTTCCGCCGTACGCCGCAGCAGCTCCGCAAGGGTCTGTTCGGCAGCAGCCAGCAGCGCCGGTTGCAGGAAGAGATCGCCGCAGGTATAGCCCGTTACCGACAGTTCGGGAAAGAGAACGACCTCGACGCCGCGTCCGGCCGCATCGGCCACGAGCGCGGCGATCCGCTCGCCGTTATAGGCGCAGTCGGCCACCCGCACCGAAGGGATGGCCGCCGCCGTTTTCAGATATCCGTACCGATCCATCGTCAGGCGCTATTTGGCCCACAGCTGCGCCAGGTTCAGGATCACCTGCACGGCCTTGCGCATCGTCGTGAGCGAGCAGTACTCGAACTTGCCGTGGAAATTCATGCCGCCCGTGAAGAGATTGGGGCACGGCAGTCCCATGAACGAGAGCCGCGCGCCGTCCGTGCCGCCGCGAATCGGACGCACGAGCGGTTCGACGCCCGCCATCCGCATCGCCTCCATCGCCTTGTCGATGAGCTGCGGATGCGGCTCGACCATTTTGCGCATGTTGAAATACTGGTCTTTCAGCGTGAGCGTCAACACCCCGTCGCCGTATTTTTTCTTCAACAGGTCGACCGCGCTCCACAGATAACTCTTCTTCTGTTCGAACTTCGCGGTGTCGTGGTCGCGGATGATATAACTGATCTCGGCGCGCTCGACCGTCCCGTCGAAGCCCACGCAGTGGTAGAACCCCTCGTACCCTTCGGTATGTTCGGGACGCTCTGCGGCGGGCAGCATGGCGTTCAGCTCGCAGGCCACCTCGATGGCGTTGATCATCTTGTTCTTGGCATAACCCGGGTGGACGTTGCGGCCCTGCACGGCGATCTTGGCGCTGGCGGCGTTGAAGTTCTCGTACTCCAATTCGCCCTCCATGCCGCCGTCGACCGTATAGGCGAAATCGGCGCCGAAAGCCGCGACGTCGAAGTAATCGACGCCCCGTCCCACCTCCTCGTCGGGGGTGAAGCCGATGCGGATCTTGCCGTGCGCGATCTCGGGGTGCGCCAGCAGATACTCGGCGGCGGTCATGATCTCGGCCACGCCCGCCTTGTCGTCGGCGCCCAGCAGCGTCGTACCGTCGGTGTGGATGAGCGTATGCCCCTTGAAGAACGCCAGTTCGGGGAAATCGGCCACGCGCATCGTCAACTGACCGTTAAGCACGATGTCGCCGCCGTCGTACTCCTCGATCGTGCGGGGACGGACGTCCTTGCCGCTCATGTCGGGCGAGGTGTCGACGTGCGCGATAAAACCGACGACGGGCGCCGACTCGCAGCCCGGCGTGGCGGGCACGGTACCCATCACGTAGCCGTGCGCATCCATCGTCACTTCCGTCATTCCCAACGCCTTCATTTCGTCGGCCAGCTCGCGCAGCAGCACCAGCTGCTTGTCGGTCGAGGGGAAGGTCCGGCTCTGCTCCGACGACTGCGTGTCGTAGGAGACGTATTTCAGAAATCGATCTTTGAGTTCCATATCTTATTCGTTACAAATGAATTACTCCTGTTCGGGCTTCGCACGCATCGTGTGCCAGGCCATATAGCCGATCAGGGCCGCATACATCGCAAGCCCCAACCATTCGGCGCCGTTCGACGACGCCCACTGCCCGAAGTACCAGTCGGCGCCCGCGAATTTCAGCACGGCTGAAACGACACCCATCAGCGCACCGCCGGCGATGAAGCCCGACGCAATGAGCGTACCGCGGTCGAGCCGCGCCTTGTTCACGGCGTCATCCTTCGAGCGGGTCGAGACGTACCAAGCCACCAGACCGCCCACCACCAGCGGGGCGTTCAACTCCATGGGGATGAACATCCCCAGCGAGAAGGCCAGCGCCGGCACACCGATCGAGGTGAGCACCAGCGCCAGCACGGCGCCGATGAAATAGAGCACCCACGGCGTCGTGCCGCCCTCCATCAAGGGCTGGATCACGGCCGCCATCGCATTGGCCTGCGGCGCCACGAGCGCACCCTCGCCCACGAAACCGTAGGTGCGGTTGAGCACGATCATCACGCCCGCCACCGTCGCCGCCGAAACGGTCGTGCCGAGGAATTTCCACGCCTCCTGCTTGGCCGGCGTCGTACCGATCCAGTAGCCGATCTTCAAATCGGTGATGAAGCCTCCGGCCATCGAAAGGGCCGTACAGACCACGCCGCCGATGACCAGCGCGGCCGTCATGCCGCTCTTGCCGCTCAGTCCGATCGAGACGAGCACCAGCGACGAAAGGATCAGCGTCATGAGCGTCATGCCCGACACGGGATTCGTCCCCACGATGGCGATGGCGTTGGCCGCCACGGTCGTAAAAAGGAAAGCGATCACGAAGACGATCGCGAGCGCCACGAGCGTCTGCGCCCAGTTGCCCAGCACGCCGAACTGGAAGAAGACCAGCAACGCCGCCAGCGTGGCGATCACGACCGTGAGGATCAGCCGCATCGTCAGGTCGCGCTGCGTACGCACGGTCGTCTGCTCGGCGGTCTTCCTACCGCCCAGCTCCTTCACGGCCAGCCCCAACGCCTGACGGATGATCCCCGCCTGCCGCACGATGCCGACGAGCCCGGCCATCGCGATGCCGCCGATGCCGATCGGCCGGCCGAAATCCTTGAACAGTTGTTCGGGCGACACGCTCGCCGCATCGGGGATCACCGATCCCACCAACGGCACGACGAGAAACCACACCAGGCACGAACCCGCGGTGATGATCGTGGCGTATTTCAAGCCGATGATGTAGCCCAAGCCCAACACCGCCGCGCCGGTATTGAGACCGAAGACCACCTTGAACTTGTCGGCGCACATCGCGCCGAAATCGCAGATGCGCGTCGAAACCGATTCCGTCCATGCCCCGAAAGTCGACACCACGAAATCGTACAGTCCGCCCACGGCACCGGCCACGGCGAGCAGCTTGGCCTGCGCGCCGCCCTTCTCGCCCGACACGAGCACCTCGGTGGTGGCCGTCGCTTCGGGGAAGGGATACTTGCCGTGCATCTCCTTGACGAAATAGCTGCGGAACGGGATCAACAGCACGATGCCCAGCAGACCGCCGAACAACGACGAAAGGAAGATCTGGTAAAACGCCGCGTCCAGCCCCAGGATGTAGAGCGCCGGCAGCGTGAAGATCGCCCCGGCGACGATCACGCCCGACGAAGCGCCGATCGACTGGATGATGACGTTCTGGCCCAGCATGTTGCGCTTGCCGAGCACGCTGCCCATGCCCACGGCGATAATGGCGATCGGGATCGCCGCCTCGAACACCTGTCCGATTTTGAGCCCCAGATAGGCCGCCGCAGCCGAAAAGACGATGGCCATGACGATGCCCATCCCGACCGAATAGGGCGTCACTTCGGCGGGAGCGGCCGACGCCGGCAGCATCGGCGTGTACTCCTCGCCCGGCGCCAGCTCGCGGTAGGCGTTCTCCGGCAACGAGGTCAATTGTTTTTCCTGTTCCATTCTCGTTTTTTAAGTTTGAATTCGCGTCTGATTGACAAAGTTAGGAATTTTTTCGAAAAATCGATCTTCCGCCCGCCGAATTCGGCCGATCCGAAAGGAACGAACGCGGACACCCGACGACCGTCGGGCATCCGCATACTATCCGCGCTTTCTCCTGCCGGACACAGGACAAGCATCAGCCAAAGCACTGACCGATCACAACCACTCGATCAATCGTTCCAGTCCGATCCCGTGCGACCCTTTCAGCAGCACGAACTTGCCCGCAAACGGCGACGCCTGCAACGCGGCGGCCGCTTCGTCGCACGTGGCGAACAGACGCACCCGTTCGTCGCCGCACCCCATCGCACGCCACGCGGCGGAGAACTCCGTCCCCACCAGCCACAACTGCTCCACGTCGCCCGCAAGCGCCTGTTCGACCGCCGCACGATGCTCCGCCGCACTCCACGCCCCCAATTCGAGCATATCGCCCAACACGGCGACCTTGCCGCCGACCGACTCCTCGCCGAGGAAATTGGCCAGCGACGCCTGCATACTCGAAGGATTGGCGTTGTAACAATCGACGACGAGCGTATTGCGGGCCGTCGATCGCCGCTGCGAGCGGTTGTTGTCGGGCCGGTATGCGGCCACGGCGTCGCGGATACGCTCCTCGTCCACGCCGAAATAACGGCCTACGGCCATCGCCGCCGCTACGTTCAGGCGGTTGAACGCCCCTTCGAGCCGATGCCCGACGCCGTCGGCGATCGCCGGATCGTAGAATTCCACCGCCAGATTTCCCCGTTCGGCGGCCATTTTCACCAGCGTCCCGTCGTCGCGCCGCACGAAGGCACGGCCGCCGTTGGCAGCCAGATAGTCATACAGCTCGCCCTTGCCGCGCCGCACACCTTCGACACCCCCGAATCCTTCGAGGTGCGCCCGCCCGACGTTGGTAATCAGGCCGAAATTGGGCTCGGCGATCGCACAGAGCAGGGCGATTTCGCCGCAGGCGCTCGCCCCCATCTCCACCACGCCCAACTCCGTGTCGCGCGTCATCGCCAGCAGCGTAAGGGGTACGCCGATATGGTTGTTGAGATTGCCCTGCGTGGCGTAGACCGCGTATTTTTCGGCCAGCACGCGGCTCACCAGCTCCTTGGTCGTGGTCTTGCCGTTGCTGCCGACGATCGCCAGCAGCGGAATGCCGAGCCTGCGACGATGCTCGCACGCCAGCGCCTGCAAGGCCGCCAGCGCGTCGTCTACCGTCACGATCCGTCCGGCATAGGCTTCTCCGGCCGACGCCGCGACCGCCGGATCGTCGACGACGGCGCAGGCCGCACCGGCATCGAGCGCCGCCAGGGCGAAGCGGTTGCCGTCGAAACGGTCGCCCCTGAGGGCGAAGAAGATCGTCCCTTCACCTGCCCGCCGCGAGTCGGTCGCGACGGCGGGGTATCGCTCGAACAACGCATAGAGACGCTGCGTTCCGAGCCGTTCGTTTTCGTTCAATTGTCAATCGTTATTCATCGATTATCAGATATACTCCTCGCCCTTGTTGAACTTCACCTCGTCGATATACTTCTTGATGTTCTGCTCCTCGCCGCGCGGGCAGATCATCAGCACGTCCTCCGTATCGACGACGATGTACTCCTTCAACCCGCTCACGACGGCCACCTTGCCCGCGGGCAGCGAGATGATGCAGTTGCGCGTATCGTAGGCGTAACAACCCTCCGCAGGCTTGGCGTTGGCGTAACGGTCCTTGCGCGAGAGCTGGTAGAGCGAACCCCACGTCCCCACGTCGCTCCAACCCACGTCGGCGTTGGAGCGCACGTAGACGTTGCCGGCCTTCTCCATGACGCCGTAATCGATCGAAATGGGATGGCTGCACGAAAAGACCCGTTCGACGGCCTCGTCCTCCTGCGGCGTACCGAACGCCGCCTCGACCGACGAGAACAGCGCATGGTGTTCGGGCAGATATTGGGCGAAGGCCCGCACGATATCGCGGACCTTCCAGACGAAAATACCCGAATTCCAGAAGAATTCGCCGCACTGCACGAAGGTCTGGGCCAGTTCCAGATTGGGCTTTTCCGTAAAACTCTTCACCGGACAAATGGTCTCGTCGGCCGAGGCCTGTATATAACCGTAACCCGTTTCGGGGCGTGTGGGACGGATGCCGACGGTCATCAACGCATCGTGGCCCGTCACAAAATCGAGGCACTCGCCGATGATCGAGCGGAACCCCTCCTCGTCGACCACCCAGTGATCGGCCGGCGTGACGATCATCTGCGCTTCGGGATCGTGTTTCCGCAACCAGTAGGCGGCGTAGGCGATGGCCGGCGCGGTATTGCGGCCGATCGGCTCGCAGAGAATCTGTTCCTCGCGGATCTCGGGAAGGATATTGCGGATCAGCTCCTTGTAACGTCGGTTGGTCACCACGATGAAATTTTCGTCGGGCACCAGCGGCGCGAAGCGTTCGAACGTATGGCGCAGGAATGACTTGCCCGTCCCCATGATGTCGAGGAACTGCTTGGGCTTGTTCTGCCGGCTCAGCGGCCAGAAGCGGGTTCCCACGCCTCCCGCCATGATGATACAGTAGCGATTCATATCGTATCTCGTTTGATTGTTCCTGAAATAATATACAAAGATACGAAAAGTCGAGGGCAGAAGCAAACATTCATGTTTGATTATGCCGAGACGGAGTATCTTCGGCGAAGTCAAAGATACGAATAAGCGAGGGCAATGTCAAATTTATTCGAACATTGCCGAACGGAAATATCTTCGGCAAGCCAAAGATACGAAAAGCCGGAAGCAATGCAAATTAATTTGCTTTTTGCCGAGGCGAAATATTCTCGGTGCAGCCAAAGTGCGATTTTCCTTTGTCAGTCCGCGACCGGCGGAGGATGTGCCGGACGCCGCAGGCGGAGCGATGCCGCCCTCTGCATGGGCGGCTGCGGGCTTCCGCTCTTCGGCTGCGGCCGAAGAGCGAATCTTTCGAAACTGTATTTTAGCAGGCCTCCGGCCTGCGGGATCGCACTGCAAAAACAACCTAATTCTCACTTCGGGAAGCATCCCGCACCTCCGATTGGGTGTCTCCTGCAAGGAGCGGATTTACCACCTTTTGTCACCGAAAGGTGGCGCCAAAAGTGTCCGCAGGGCACCTCCGTCGGGATCGGACGGAGGTTCTCACTGAGCGGGCACAAAAGACTGCGCTGTTTTGCACGCCCGCTCCGGGCGCTCGAACCGCCGTCCGATCTGATTCCTCCTCCGGTGCAATGCGGAATTTGCGGTGCGCTGCGCGCAACGATGATTATTTGCTGGTCTCCTGTTTTAACAGGTCTCCGGCCTGCCGGATCGCACTGCGAAAGTAGCGGATGAAGTGACGGCACCGGGTGAACGCCAAGAGTGGGTGTGCAAAACGACGTTCAGCAGGCGAACGCAGAGGCCGCTTGCGGACTTTGCCGAGCCGCCGCAGTCGAAGCGGCGCAATCCTTTGCGCCGCAAAAGCGGAGTCTTTTGTGCCCGCTCAGTGAGCGCAGGTGTCGTCACCCGCTGCTTTTCGCCGTGCTTGATCTTTTGGTGCTTTTGGATCAAGACAAAAGCACAAGAAGAAAGAAAATGCACGACAGAAGAAATCGATTCTCCGGAAAGAATTCCGACGTCAAGATCGGCTGCGTCGTATCTGCGGGCCGAAGGCCGTGGGACACGCCCACGGTGGCGGGCCTCCGCAGGCGGAGACTTCAACCCGCACGGCGCAAAGGTCCGCAATATTTCAAGCCGGATTGTGGGGTTTCGCAAGGCCGAAACCTGGCCTGCACGGCACGTTGCTCCGTGAATTCCCGAAAAGTTCGTTCAAGCAGGAGATTTCCGCCCGTCCCGCTCCGTTCCGACCGGCACGACGCCCCCCCGATAAACAACGGGAACCGTTTCCTATGAAACGATTCCCGTTTTCTTTTCCGCGGCGTATCCCGCCCGATCCGGCTTAGAGCGCGTTGACGTGCAATTGGAGCGCGCCTTTCAAGTTACCGGCCTTGTTCTTGTGGATGATGTTGTGCTTGGCCAACTTGTCCAGCATCGACGTTACCTTGGGCAGCAACGCTTCGGCAGCGCTCTTCTCGCTGGTGTTGCGCAGCGCCTTCACCGCATTGCGCGCCGTCTTGTGATAGAGACGGTTGTGCGCACGTTTGGTAACGGTCTGGCGAATCCGCTTCTTGGATGACTTATGGTTTGCCATAATTTCGTTTTTTTATTTTATTTCACTTTTCGTCAATAAGCAAAACGGCCGTAGCCGCCCTCGGATAGGTCGCTAAAACCCGCTCCTGCAACGTATCACCCGTGAAAGCCGCCCACCTCGCCGATCCGTATCGGGCAAAACTTCTGTTCCGTCCCTCCCGCTTCCGGCAGCCCCGCGGCCTCTCGTTTGTAGCCCATAGCAGAATCGAACTGCTCTTTCAAGAATGAAAATCTTGCGTCCTAACCGATAGACGAATGGGCCTACTCACCGCTATTTCCGCCTCGCAGCGTACTTTAGCGGTGCAAAGATAAGCAAAAAAGCGATCGAAACAAAAAATGGAATAAAAAAATTGCGAAATAAACGCATTTTAAACTGCAATCTACCGATAATCAACGCACTGCAAGAACAAACGCAATCTATTCCGCAGTCACCTCCGCACCGTTACCGTGCGCGTCGAGGCATCGAAGGCCACCGTCCCGTTGTCGAAAAGCCGTTCGATATGGCCGCTGCGAATCATTTCGTCGGTAGGCAGGAGGTGCAGCCGCGGCGGATCGATCAGCGCGACGGCGTCGCACAGCGTCAGCGCGATGTCCAGTTCGTGCGTCGAAAAGAAGATGCACTTCCCCTCGTCATGCGCCAGCCGGCGCAGCAGCGTACACAACTCGTAGCGATTGGGCATGTCGAGAAAAGCCGTCGGCTCGTCGAGCAAGATCACCGGCGTGTCCTGCGCAAGCGCACGCGCGATCATCACGCGCTGCGCCTCGCCGTCCGACAGGCGATCCATCGGCTTGTCGGCGAAACCGCCCATCCCCACCAGATTCAAGGCACGGTCGACGACCGCACGGTCTCCGGGCCGCAGACGCCCCAGCCAGTCGGTATAGGGAGCCCGCCCCAACCCTACCACGTCGCGGCTGGCGAGGTTGGCGATGCGCACCTTCTCGGTGGTGACGAAACTCACGACCTGCGCGAGCTCGTGCGCCGGCGTCGCACTCAGCAGGCGTCCGCAGAGCCGTATCCCGCCCGACAGCGGCGCCTCGAGCCCCGCGACCGCACGCAGCAGCGTACTTTTTCCCGTGCCGTTGCGTCCCAGCAACGCGACGAGCCGTCCGCCGCCGATAGCCGCCGAAACATCTTCGAGCAGCACCCGGTGCCCGTAGCCGATAGTGATATGCTGCAATTCGACGTGTGTCATACGATATTCTTATTACGCACCACCACCCACACCACGATCGGAATGCCCATGAGCGCCGTCAGCGTATTGACCGGCAGCGCCAGCTGTTTCGAACAGAGATCGCAGACGAGCAGCATCGCCGCACCGAGCAGCATCGAGGCGGGCATGAGTAGGCGGTGGTCGGCGCTGGCGAAGAGCATCCGCGCCAGGTGCGGCACGGCCAGCCCCACGAAACCGATCGGGCCGCAGAAGGCGGTCACGGTTCCCGACAGCAACGTCGTGGCCAGAAAGATCAACGTGCGTGTACGGCCGACATTCAGCCCCATCGTGCGGGCGTAGCGCTCGCCCAGCAGCAGCAGATTCAACGGTTTAAGAACGGCGAACGTCAATCCCGTACCGACCGCCACGGCCGGCACGAGCAGCGTCAGCTGCGGGATCGTCACGTCGCCGAGCGATCCCATCGTCCAGACGACGAACGATTTGAGAGCCGCCTCGTTGCTCATGTATTGGAGAATCTCGACGAGCGCCCCGACGGCCGATCCGAACATCATTCCCAGAATCAGAATTACCATGATGTCCTTGATACGGCGGCTGACGGCCATGATCAACAACAGGATGAGCGCCGACCCGATCCATGCGGCGCCCGCCGTACCGACGCTGGCCAGCAACGAATGCCCTGCGATGCCCAGCAGCGGCGCCCCCAACAGAAACAACGCCACGCCGAGACTCGCGCCCGAGCTGATACCCAGCACGAAAGGGCCCGCCAGCGGATTGCGGAACAACGTCTGCATCAACAGGCCGCTGGCCGCAAGCGAAAACCCCGCCAGCACGGCGACGACGGCCTTTATCAACCGGATTTTCAGAATGATGTCGCGCGCCATGGGATCGCACGGCCCGCCCGTCAGCAAGGCCCACACCTCGCGGCCGCCCACGCCGACCGATCCCGATGCGAGATCGAAGGCGAAGAGCACGACGACGACGATCGCAAGGAGGCCGAAAAGAATTCCTCGGCGGATTTCGAGGGCGGATTTCACTTTTTACGAAAATTATTCGGACAAAAGTAGTAAATATTTCAGAAAATAATTATCTTTGCACCGCAAAACCGACCGAGGGTTTGCACCATACGCCATCGGGGTGTAGCTCAGCCCGGTTAGAGTACACGTCTGGGGGGCGTGTTGTCGCAAGTTCGAATCTTGTCACCCCGACTAACCGAGAATCCTTGATATTCAGTCGAATATCGAGGATTTTTCTTTTATGCCGTATGGTCGGGAAAATGGCGGTGGTACACAAGTGGGACATAAATGGTCGCTATCCGGAAATTTCGATATTAGCCGTTAAGTATTTGGTTGTCGGTTAGTTGCTGCATTCGGGCCTATACAGTCGCTCCGAACAGGCGGATAATGAATTTTATCGGGTTCATGACTATATGAATGAACTGTAATCGCGTCGCAGTATCTTATGCAGGGGGGGGCGACGAAGCGACCTGCCGGATGGATTGCGGCAGGCCGGGACAACTAACGACGGTCGGGATGAAGATTCGAAAACGATGCGGATAACGACTCACTGCCATGGGCTTTATCCGTGGCTGCAAGTACATGCGAGACCATCAAAAACTACAATATTGAACATTTCGCCCTCCTCTTGTGGTTCCACAATTGGCGGAGATTCTTCAAATATAACGACAAGACTCATTTTAAAATAGGTATTCAGCCTCGGCATCGCCGGCTGCACTGGCGGTTCGCCGCTATCCGACGCAGCCTGCACTCGCAAAAAAAATGCGCGGCACCGACCGCAGACGGCGGAACGAGCGGAACATGCAAAACAAAACGAACAGGAGTATTCGGACGGATAAATACCGATATCGCCATTTCGAGCGGACACCTTGGACAACGACCCCTTCTCCTCGGAGGGGGGGGGTAGTGCCGTTCGCAAAACGGGACGATTGCAATACGGAAGCCAATGACTCCGCAATATCATTCGCACGAATGTCGGAGATTTATCTTCGGCAGAAAAAGGTATCGCAACTTACACGAGTCACCGAAGAGAACGACGACGCCGGCGTCGCGGGACGAGTCAGAAATCGAGCCGGAAATCAAAGGGTTTCGCCTCTCGGTCGGACACCGGCATACGGCGATACGCTCAACAGCGCCCCGAGACCTTCATGCCGCCGGCCCCCCCCCGGAACCCTCCGTACGGAGCAATTCCAGCTCCGGCAGCAATCCCCGCACGCCCCCCCCCGAAACAATATCCCGCGATTTCATGCGCAGAAAAACTCCGGCCGGATGAAACGAAATACCAAAAACGACAACCAACCGCATGAAAATTTATTCGTTCCGTATTTTGCAAATTGAAATTTTTTATTTATTTTTGTCTAAATGCTTCCCCTTAATGGAGAAGCGACCCGACCACTACCGACCAAAACCGAACCGGATGGGAACCTCGACCATCGTCTATACGATCTTCGCTCGCAGGATGCGGCACGCTTCTACGCGCCGTAGCGAGGGAATAATTCCCCCCCCCATCGGTATTTAGATCGTAGCCCACTAACACACGTACGATTCACGTGCGCGCATTGTTTTCTGCAATGTGCGCTCCTCTTTTTGCATTCCGTTTCCGGCCGCATCCTGTCCCCGCAGAATTCCTAAATCCCATATACTATGCTTCAAAATCTACTAAGAACCTTAAACTCTTTCAGCAAAACGACAGTATTGCTGATCTGCTGTTGCTGTCTGGGGTGCGGCAACGGTGAAAAAGAAATCGACGACCCCGACCGTCCCGACCGACCGGACGGCGACGAATACGAGGACATCGAGGTGGTGGACGGCAAAGTGCGTTTCTACCTGTCCGAGTCGGAAAACGGCATCCGCCGGCCGATGGGCGTCGGCGAGCGGGTATGGAATGAGTCGAAGGTAACGGTCAACGGCAAGCCCTATGCGATTGCGACCGATGAGAACGACCGCCGCTATATCGACGTCGCGGCATCGAACGCCGGCACCTACAACGCCACACTGACCACTACGGAGTCCGGCAGTTGGTATGACACCTCGGTCTACACCGATGTGAAACTCCCCTACTCGCAGTTCTGGACGACGACCGCCCAAGCGCTGCAATCGTACCCGATGTACGGTTCGTACACCAAAGAAAACGGCAACAAGCTGATTTTCGACGACGCTTTCGCCGTGCTGGACGTGGCGCTGACGGGATCGGCCGAAATCGCTTCGGTGAAGGTCGCGTCGCCCGACGAAGAAATCGTGGCCGGATTCGCCAACTATCTCCCCTCCCGCGGGGGCTTCTCGATGACCGAAGGCGTCGACTTCGCCGTGCTCAACTGCACCGACGACGGCCGCTGCGTGGCGCTGGACAAGGGAACGACGAAACATTTCCACATCATGCTGGCGCCGGGCGACTATCCGACGGGGTTGGAGATTACCGTCGGCGACGCGGAGCACCGCGCCATGAAACATACGCTGGCGTCCCTGCAACTCGCCGCAGGCGAAGTATACACCGTCGATCTGGCCTATACGCCCGACGCCGACCTCGTCTTCTACGAAGGTTTCGACAACTTCGTCTGGGGCGGCGACATCATGGGCGGACAGGAGGCGTCGGGCTACGCCCCGACGGCCGAAACCGTTACGACGGACTCGGGAACGGACCGCGACGGTTATGCGGACGCCTTCGAACGGGTCGCCTACAACAACCCCGGGTCGGCCTTCATCCAGTCGAATACGTGGGATGAAGTCAACGGCAAGACGGTCGGCACGTCGCATCAAATGTCCGACTCCTACGTGGCCAGCCGCAACATCGCCGACTACACCTTCATGTTCCGCTGTCAGGAGTATCAGGGTTATCTCGCCTGCGGCACGGGGAACACGGGCCGCGGCATCTTCCAGACCGCCGCGCTTCAAGCCATAGAGGGCATCGGCTCCGTGCGCGTCGCATTCGACTTCTGCTACCAGTACGGTTCGACGGACGTCCTGCTGTTCCAAGTCCTCAACGGAGGAATGATCGCCTCGGCGACCGTCGACGGGCACTCCGTCACGCTGACCGACGAGAATTCGGGCTACTCGGGTGCAACGGGAAAATACATCGTCGAGAAAAACTACGTGACGCTCCCGTCGAGCGAGTCGGCCGTCAAGGAGTGGCACCGCGTGGAGGTCGTCGTGGAGAACGCGACCGACGGCACGATGCTCTACTGGGCGGGCAACGACACAAGCAGCGGCGTCCATGGCTTCTATCTCGACAACATCGAGGTGCGTTCGCTCGGCGAAGCGGAGCGGGGCGAGAACATTCTGCGCGTGCTCTACTGGAATATTCAAAACGGCATGTGGTCGGATCAGGCCAACGATTACGACAACTTCACGGCTTGGGTGAAGAAGTACGACCCCGACGTGTGCGTATGGTGCGAATCGGCGACCATCTACAAGGACAATACCAATGCAGGAGCGCCCGCATCCGATAAGTTCCTGCCCGACGGCTGGCCGGCACTGGCAGCGCGCTACGGCCACTCGTATACGGCCGTCGGCGGCTGGCGCGACAATTATCCGCAGACCATCACCTCGAAATATCCGATCGAGACGCTGCTCAAAATCACGGATACGGAGCAGGCGGGAAAACCCGTTTCGCACGGCGCCGCCATCCAGCAGGTCACCGTGAAGGGCCATAAAATCAATGTCGTGACGCTCCACACGTGGCCGCAGGCCTACGCCTTCGGCGTCACCGGCTCGGCAAATCAGGCGGCGAGCGCCGCCAATAACGAAGGCGACAAGTACCGTGCGTTCGAAATCGGGTACATCTGCGACAAGACGGTCAACGATCCGGCCTACGCCGCACAGGAGGATTGGCTGATGATGGGCGACTTCAACGCCCGTTCCCGCGTCGACAACTGGTTCTACAACTATCCCGAGAACGACACCCGTCTGCTGGTTCACGATCACATCCGCAACAATACCGATTTGGTGGACATCATCGCCGAGCGCAACCCGGGACGCTTCATCTCGTCGACCTACGGCAATGCCCGCATCGACTTCATGTACGCCTCGCCCTCGATGTACGGACGTGTCGCGAACGCGCTGATCGTCATCGACAAGTGGACGACGGCAACCAAGAGTCCCTACGTGTCCAACTTCTACGACCCCTCGGACCATCGTCCGATTTTGGTGGATTTCGAGTTGAAATGACCGTTGGGAACGAATCTCCGACATGAAACCAATACTACTACTGTTAACCTTATCGACTTATGAGAAAAACATTTCTGACGGAAAGTCTCGCCCGCTTGCTGCGGGGAGCGATCGGAATCGCGTGCCTGGCGGCGGCCTGCGTGTCGTGCGAAACGCACTCGAACTCCGACCGCAGCGAGTCGATCGCGGTCTACGCGGACCCGATCGAAAAGAAGCCGGTCGACGCCGTATACGTCGGCGTGCAGGGCGGGCAGGCGAAAATCTATGCGGAGGCGAACGTCGACTTCGTCGCCTCGTGGGAGGACGACGCCGACATGCCCTGGGCGGCAGTCCTGGACGACACTGCGGTCGACCCGCTGACGGGGTGCCGCATAGTGACCCTCGACGTCCAGCGGCGTGTCGAAACGGGCTGTTACTACACGCGGCGCACGGGTATGCTGATTCTGGCGGCGACCGACGGGACGCTGAACTACAACCGCATAGTGCCCGTACACCAAGGTTCGACAGCTCGCGTGAGCAACGATTTCTCCTCCATGAAGTACGGCAAAACCGATCCCCGCTTCACGGACGACGAGACGCCCATCGACGACTGGACGACCGCCCAGAAGGATTACGGCTTCTCCTCCACGACAATCGACGGCGAGGAGCACGCCCACTGCTACGGCAAGAACGGCTATCTGAAATTGGGCGACGACGAAGGACACGGCGCCGACCTGATTTCGCCCTACACCAACACGCTGCGCAGCGACTCGATGCTCATGGTCTCGTTCCGCGCTGTGGCGTATACCGACTTCTACACCGGAGCCAAGGACGACAACAAAATCAAGGTCGAGGTACTCGACGGGGGCGTAATCGCCGATTTCGCCGACACGGGCAAGACCTCGATCGAGCTCGAAGCCGCCTACTACGACCCCCGGAGCGACGAGTTCCCCGAGAACATGTGGGAGGGAAGCGACCTGCTGGTCTTCGTGGTCGGAACGCAGCTCAATCCGATTACGGTCAACACGCGCATCCGCATCAGCTGCGGCTCGTTCACACAGACGTCGCCGGTCAACAACCGCATCTTCCTCGACAATTTCTACATCCGCCGCCTCGAAGCGGACGAAGAGAATTACTTTACCGAAAACAACGGCAGCGGCAAGGACATAATCCTCGGAGCGCCTCTCGAGGAGGGTCAGGAGTAAGCAGGCCGGAACAAGTCGTATCACCTAAAACAACCTGAAATGAACAAATTTCTTCACACAATGAGCGTTTTCGCCCGTGCGATGTCGCTGGGGGCGATTCTGATAATGCTCGCAGCATACACGGCACCGGCGAAGGCTCAGGAACAGCCGCAGGCGGTTCACGGCATCATCTTCGACTCCGAAGGCAATCCGCTGGTCGGAGCCACAGTGGTCGTCGCTGGCGGAGTGCAGGGCACGACGACCGACACCAAAGGTAAATTCACACTCAAAGTCAAACCCTCCGATTCGCTGACATTCTCCTACCTCGGCTACACGTCACAGACGACGAAGGTGGGCAGCCGCACGAAATTCAACATCCGGCTGGAAAAGGACGCCTCCACCGACATCGAAGAAGTGGTGGTCATCGGCTACGGCCAAGTGGCCAAGAAAGACCTGACCGGTTCGGTCTCTACGGTCAAGATGAACGACATCAAGGACCTGCCCACGCTCTCGGTCGACAACGCATTGCAGGGACGTATCGCCGGCGCCGACTTCATGTCGACTACCGGCGAACCGGGCGCCACCACGACCATCCGTATCCGCGGCACGCGTTCGATCAACGCCTCGAACGAACCGCTGATCGTCGTCGACGGCGTGATGGACGCCATCCACGACCTGAACGACATCAACTCCGACGACATCGCTTCCATCTCCGTGCTGAAAGACGCCTCGTCGACGGCCATCTACGGTTCACGCGGCGCCAACGGCGTCATCCTCATCACCACCAAACGGGGACTCGGCACGACAGGCAAGCCGAACATCACGTTCAAGACCGACATCGGCTTCTCGCAGCTGCCCCGCCACCTCGACATCATGAACGCGGCGGAATTCGCACAATACCGCAACGACTACGCCTCGTTCGGCTCCGACGCCAACCATCCCGACATCGGCGCCGATACGCCGCTCTCCGGCTCGGTGTACCCCGACCCGCTCTCGCTGGGCGAGGGAACCGACTGGATCAAGGAGATCACCCGCACGGCCATCTACTCGAATTACGCGCTCTCGCTCTCGGGCACCAACGAGAAAGCCTCGTACTACTCTTCGTTCTCCTACAACGATACGCAGGGCATCATCGACGACAGCGGCCAGAAGCGCTTCACGGGGCGTATCAACCTCGAACGCCAGCTGTTCAAATGGCTGAAAGTCGGTTACACGGGGTCTTATACATGGAGGCACAACGACCAGAACAAGGCCACGATAGGCGGCACCAACTGGTGGAGCGGCGCCCAATACCTGTCACCGCTGCTCAAACCGACGGACACATACAACCCGCTGTACTACAACGGACAGAAAATCAATACGCCGCGTGCGTTGATCGACCAGAACACCCATTACCTCGAACGTCATTCGAGCAATCACAACTTCTCGCTCAAACTGGAACCGATCAAGAACTTCACGATCAACAGCACCTTCTCCTACTACCTCTACCAGCGTCACACGTACCGTTACTATCCGGGCACGCTGCCCATGAAGAGCGAAAACGAAGGCGGCGAGGCATACCGCGCCGACTGGGACGAGAATTCGTTCTCGTGGGAGACGACGGCCGGCTACAAGTTCGAGAAGAACGGCCATGCGCTGGACGTCCTCGGCGGCTTCTCGGCCTACCGGTTCGTGTCGCACGACTTCAATCTCTCGGGCAAAGGCTACATGGACGACGCCATCATGTGGAACAACATGAACGCCGTCCTGGACAAGGAGACCTACTCGGCAGGTACGGCCTACTCGAAAAAGACCAAAATGTCGGTCTACGCCCGTCTGAACTACAACTGGAAATCGCGCTACTACCTCACGGTGACCGGCCGTTACGACGGCGCCTCGAACTTCGCGGCCAACAACAAGTGGGCATTCTTCCCGTCGGCGGCCGTCAAGTGGAATCTGGCCAACGAGAACTTCCTGAAAGACTGCGACTGGATAGACGACCTGTCGATTCGCGTGAGCGCCGGTCTGACCGGCAACGACGCGATCAGCACCTACCGTTCGCTGGCCGTGCTCTCGTCCACCACAGGCGGCTATCTGTTCGACGGCTCGCAGCCTGTCGCCTTCTACCGCAGCCGTCTGGATTCGCCCGACCTGACATGGGAGAAGACGGCCGCCTACAACGTGGCCATCGACTGGTCGATGTTCAAAGGACGCCTGAACATCACGGCCGAAGCCTACAAATCCAAGACAACCGATCTGCTCATGTCGCTGGCCGTAGCCGCCCAGACGGGTTACACCTCGCGCTGGACCAATATCGGCTCGACGTCGAACAAGGGCATCGAGCTTTCGATCGAGAGCCAGAACATCGTGCGGCCGAACTTCCACTGGACGACGACGCTCACGATGTCGCATAACGACCAGATGGTCGACGATATCGGCTCGGAAGACTTCATTTCGGCTTACGACTCGCCGGGCAACAACAGCTACATGATGTACGGATACGTCAAGGGATACCCGCTCAACTCGCTGTGGGGCTTCAAGTACGGCGGCACGTGGAAAAACGCCGACGAACGCAAGGAGAACGAAATTACGAAGACCTACGTGAGCGTCTCCAACACCGACGGCGGCGCACGCTACTACGACGTCAACCACGACGGCGTGATGTCGCGCGAAGACCTGATTTATCAGGGCAACGCCGACCCCTATCTGTACGGCGGTCTGCAAAACACGTTCTACATTCACGGCTTCAAACTGGGTGTCTATTTCGCCTACTCGCTCGGCGGCAAGATCTACAACTATTCGGAGATCTACATGGCCGGTTCCCAGTTCGCGAACCAGTACCGCTACATGCTCGACGCCTGGCATCCCGTGCGCAACCCCAACTCCGACATCCCGCGCGCCGGAGCCAAGAGCGACGCCGCGCTACCGAGCGACTTCATGATTCACGACGCTTCGTATCTGCGACTGAAAAACGTCACGCTCGCCTACACGTTCGACTTGCGGAAGAAATGCTCGTGGCTGCGCGACCTCACGCTGAGCGTATCGGGCGAAAACCTCTATCTGTGGAAGAAATACAACGGATTCGACCCCGACGTATCGAGCGAAGGCACCTCGTCGACGCTGCGCCGCATGGACTTGGGCGCCTACCCCAAACCCCGAACCATCATATTCAGCCTCCAGTTGAGATACTAAACCAATAAGATCATAAGAACTATGAAAATCAAAAACATATTGTATGCGACGCTCTTCTCGGCTTCCCTCTTGTTCCAGTCGTGTTCGCTCGACGAGGACACGTCGGGAATTTCGAGTCCCGACAATTTCTTCCGCAAATACTCGGAGTGCCAGTCGGTCGTGAACAGCTGCTACATCCCCATCAAATCGATTTACACCTACACCTACATGCTCGCCACCGAATGCGTCACCGACATCGCATACTGCCCGTCGGGTACGCGCGACGCCAGTCTGGACATCTCGCCCGCCGTGCCGCGTTTCGGCTCGACCGTCTGGACGCAGGGCTACCTCGGCGTACAGCGCTGCAATTTCGCCGTCAACGGCATCGAACGCGCCTATCAGAACGAAGTACTCTCCGAAGAGCAATACCTGCAACTGCTCTGCGAGGCCAAGACTCTGCGCGCGTTCTACTACTGGACGCTGACCTGCTTCTTCGGCAACGTTCCCTTCTACTTCGACGACGTCACCGACAACGAAGTACTCAACCGCATTCAGGTGCTGCCGCGCATGGATGCCGACGAAACGCGCGCGACAGTAATCAAAGACTTGCAGTCGATCGCGCCGCTCGTCGACCAGACTCGCACCTACGACAACGAGGCCAACCGGCTGGGAGCCTCCTGCGCCTACATGCTCATCGCCAAAATGGCCATGTGGAACAAGGAGTGGGACACTGCCCTCGAAGCGCTGCAACAGATCGAGACCATCTACGGCCCCCTGTCGCAGTACGACTACGCCCAGAACATCCTCTTCCGCAACAAGAACACTCCCGAATCCATCATGGAGATTCAGCACACCTACACGCAGGGCGGTCTCACCTATACCTCCAACGTGGCCTGCATCTGCCAGCCCTATCCGCGTTCGGCCAACTCGTCCATCTACGACGGCGTCGACATTCCCGAACTCGGCGATCAGGCGACCGTATGGACGGCCATGCGGCCGAACGTCTACTTCTGTCAGGGACTCCAATCCAAGATGGGCAAGGATATCCGCGCCAAATACAACATGGCGTGGGGCTATGAAGACAAGACCTTCAACAGCACCAACACCCGTCCCTGGTGCGGTCCGAAATTCTGGTGCCCGAACATGCAGGCATCGGCCGACGGCAACAATTACAAGGTATTCCGCTACGCCGACGCGCTGCTGATGATGGCCGAGTGCTACTTCTACAAAGAAAACTACGAGAAGTCGATCGAGTACCTCGACATGACCCGCACGCGCGCCGGACTGGGCAACTACATCTACCGTACGCCCGCACGCCTGGAAGAGGAGATTCGCAACGAACGGGCGCGGGAGCTCTTCGGCGAATTCCAGCGCAAGTACGATCTGGTGCGCTGGGGCATCTGGTACGATGCGGTGACGAGCAACAGCGACTATGGCCCTCTGCAACTCAATACGACGTCCAGCCTCATCAAACCGTGCCACCGCTACTACCCCATTCCCGACACGGAGGTAACCTACTCGAAGAATAACCTCGACAACAACGAATACAAGGCCTACGGGTTGTAACGACCAGAAACTCTCAGACTATGAAAACATCACTCAATAAACACAAAAGATCGGCCGCCGGCCTGCTGATCGCCGTCGCGGCATTCGCGGCCGCCCTGACCGGCTGTCAGAAGGATTTCGAGATGGACCTGCCGCTGGCGGTGGCGGCACGGGAACTGTCGCTGAGCAAAGAGGCCGGCTCGACACACGTGCTGGTCTATTCGAACGGAGAGTGGACGGCACGCTTCACGCGCAACGTGAAGTGGGCGTCGCTCAACAAGCTCGAAGGTTACGGCAACCACGAAATCGTCTTCACCTACGCGGCCAACTACGGTATTTCGCGCAAAGTCGGGGTCGTCTTCCAGAAAGGCGAACTGGCCGACACCGTAACGTTCACCCAAGCGGGCACCGTCACCGAACCGTCGCTCGCGTTCGCCAAACCCGCCGTAGCGCTATTGAAGGCGCCATCGCGAATCTTCGCTCCCATCGACACCAACCTGCGGTACTGCATCGACGACGTGGAGGCTTCCGTCACCTACTACGATGCGGACGGAGTGCCCGGTGAACCCGTACCCGTCGTGACGCGCGCCGAAAGCGAAGAGGGCGACGACAAACCGCAGGCGCAACCCGTTACGCCCTGGATTTCCGAGGTCGCCATCACGCACGAGGGCGTGTCGTTCGCCGTCGAGGACAACGAGGCCGGCTCCACGCGCCTGGCCGACCTGACCCTCTTCATCGAAGACGCCGAGGGCACAGCCACCACCTCGGTGCTGAGCATCTCGCAGGGAATCGCCGAGCCTTCGCTCAAACTGGACAGCTCCGTCGAGACCTACGAGGGTTATGCACAACAGTGCACGATTCCGGCCACGACAAATAATCTCGTACCCTACGCCGACCAAATCGTCTACGATATCACCTACGATACCCCCGTCGAGGAGGGCAACGAGTGGCTGTCGGAACCCATGCTCACGGACGAGGGGCTGACCTTCTCGCTGACTCAGAACGACAGCTCGGAAGCCCGTTCCGCCACGCTCAACCTCAGTTACGCCGACGCATTGGGCGCCTCCGTTTCGGCAGTCTGCAAAATCACCCAGAGAGCCTATCCCACCGCCGTCGACTTCGCGACCGTACGCGGAATGACCCCGGGCGAAATCTCGCTGGCGGGCTATATCGAGGGATTCGTGGTCAGCGACCCGGCCAGCAAGAACATCGTTTCGAGCCCCCAGACCGGACAGTATGCGTTCGACCGTACCGAGAACGACCGCACGGTCTACCTCGAATCGACGGACGGCCGCTACGGTTTCTGCCTGAAATTCGCAACCGAAGACGACAACACGCTGGAACGTTTCTCGAAGGTGCGGCTCTCGCTCGACGGCGCCATCCTCGAAAAGAAGGCCGTCCCCGAATGCTACACCATCACGGGACTGACGGCGGCCAACATTTTGGAGACATCGACACCCGACGAATTCAAGATTCCCGTCAAGACCAAATGCATCGCCGAACTCACCGACGACGACATCTTCACGCTGGTCTCGGTACCCGACCTGGAAATCATGTGCAAGGACGGCGCCTACACCAACTGCACCGACGGTTACTCGCTCAAAGACGACGTGAACCCAATCGGCGCCACCGCGCCGCGCTGGGACGTCGCACCGCTGATGTGCTACGACAAGACGGGCGAAGTAATCCACATGCTGACCAATGCGGCCGTACCCTGGCGCCGTTTCAGCTCGGGACGCGATCTGGAATTCTATTCGGTCGTAGCCCAAGGTTCGGGCACGTTCCGGGGTATCGTCGTAGCCGACGACGTGGCGCCCGTCCGTTTCGGCGACCTCGGCCGCTACCAGCTGCGCGCCATGACGCAGGGAGAGATCGCCCTGACCGAAGAGCCATTCTCGAAGACCATCGTCGAGTGGAACTGGAACGACCGCCAGAACGACCTCACACCGGAAATCGGCGAGGGCGAGATCGACAAGTACGACGCCACGCAGGCCGGGTCACCGGACTTCAACAATGTCGTCTGCTCGGGCAACGGCGGCGGAACTTCCGAACAGAAGGGACTGGTGCCTAATGGCAGCGTCGTGCTCTCGCGCCAGTGGTGGGATTTCGACAAGGACGAAGGCAAATATTTCGACATCTCGTTCTCGACGCAGAGCATCACCGGATCGAACCTGATTTTCGGCATCGTTTGGGGACACGGAAACATGAACAACACCTCGTTGACCGGCCCTGCGCACTGGAATCTGCTCTACTCCGTCGACGGAGGCACGACGTTCCGGCCCGTTCCCGACTGCCCGATCATCAAGAAGCGTTCGATCGTATGGTGGAGCGGGACATCGCAGGACTCGACGCCGGGCTACACCGAGCATCTGCGCCGGCTGCCGGCCGATTGCTTCGGCAAGGAGAAGGTGGTGTTGCGCCTGCAAGTAGCCGACAAGGTGACAGACATCGCCCCGAGCAGCAGCGCTTCGACCTATCCGACGAATCTGGGCATCGAAAAAGGCACGCTCACGCCGGAAATCACGGCCGCCAACTGTCAGGTTCGAATCGGTACGCTCACGATACGTTACAACTAAACGCATTTCGGTCGGGCGGCGGACGACAGCCGACCGCCTGACCGGAAAAACAACAACGACAAAACCGAAACAACATGAACTTTCGCAAATCGATATTCAAGTTTTGGAGCATCGCCGCTGCGGTCGGAGTCGCAGCTGCCTGCACCAATGTCGACGCCGAGGACATCGACCTCGTCAAACTGGGCGCATTGGAAAAAGAGTTCATCGTCGAGGCCGATGCGAACTCGTTCGACATCGACATCTACACCAACGGCGCATATCATATCGAACGGATAAACGAATCCGACTGGCTGAGCCTCGCGTGCGGCGAGACGACGGACGGCAAGGCCACAATCACGGCCGAATGCGAATTCAACGAGGATTTCAAACGCAAGGCGGGCATCGTCCTCTGCTCCGACGTGGATTCGCGGCGCGACACGCTCTACATCAAGCAGAAGGCGCTCATCGACGCGCGCATCGCATTCGCAAATTCGTCGATCATCGTCCCCGGGGCCGGCGGCGAGAACAAGTCGGTCATCGAGACCAACGTTCCCTTCTCCGACATTACGGTGGAGACCGAATACTCCGATCCCGAGAATACGGACTGGATCCAGGAGATTGAGATCGTCGACGCCGAGAGCGAGGAGCGCGAGCTGGTCATCACGCTCGACGCCAACCCCGCCGAAGAGGTTCCGCGCTCGGCCGCCGTGTCGCTCTCATTCACCGACGGATGGGACGAGACCGTCTCCGTCGAGTTCAATCTGCTGCAACGCACGGCCAAAGAGACGCTCGGCCGCAACATCACTTTCGAGGAGTTCCGCCAAAACTACGCCCTCAACAAGAAGATCGAAGACTACGTCATCATCGAAGGCATCGTCGTGAGCAACCCCGACAACCGCAATGCGGGCGAGAACACCCAACTTACCACCTCGACAATCGACTACACCGTTTCGGAACGGACCCTCTACCTCGAATCGAAGGACGGCCGCTACGGCATCTCGATTCTCACCAACGAGGTCGAGGACAACATCTTCGACCAGTACGACCACGTGCAGCTCCTCATTCAAGGCGCCACCGGCAACCTGGTCGAGAATCCCGACCGCTACGAATTGGAGGGTGTCACCAAGTCGATGGCCATTTCGCGCACCGCCGGTTCGGCCTCCGACGTTCCCGTCAAGGAGAAACACATGAACGAGCTGACCGACGACGACATCTACACCTACGTGACACTCAAAGAGATCGAGTTCCCCGTACGCAAAGGTTCGATCACGCCGGTCAACGAAGGGTACGCAATCGGCACGAACGCACACCGTATCAGCAAATACCCGCTGCTCGTGCGCGACATCAACGGCGACGCCATGTACATGATGACCAATACCAACTGCGCATACCGCAGCGACGGCACACGGCTGCCCTACGGTTCGGGCGACATTTCGGGCGTAATCGTCCACGAACGTTTCTCGCGTTTCGAATGGCGCAACGGAGCCGACCCTGCCGAAATGACGGATGACCCGACGCTCGGCTACATCGGCCGCTATCAGATCCGCCACCAGAACAAGGAGGACATCTGGGGCAAGATGCAGAACAGCGTGGAAGACAGCTTCTCGGCACTGCTGACCGAATATCGTTATTGGAACCCCGACACGGAGAACGAGGTGCAGAAACCCACCTACGGCACGAACGGCTGGCTGACGCACACCTATCAGGAAAAGTATTCGGGTTCGGCCTCCAAGGAGTACCTGCAAGCCACCTACAAGCAGCACATGGTGGGCGGCGGCACGTACGAATACTTAGGGCCCGTCGGCAACAGCGCGAACAACCTCTTCGGCGCCAACTACGGCAACAAGAACGGTATCGGCATCGTAATCGACCCCTCGAAGGAGAGCTGGAATCCGAAGATGGACGCCTTCATCAGCCGCAATCCCGACGGAACGATCGAGTGGTGCGGCCCGTACGCCTCCGACCAATACGCAGCCAGCGGTTCGGGAGGCTGGCCCGGAAACGACGCAATCCCGACGAGCTCCCAGCAAATCAACTACAACGGCAGTACGTCGATGCGCGGCAAGGCCAACGTAAGCGGCAACTGTTACACCGCCTTCTCCAACCACTACTGGTGGGACGACGACACGGGACGTTTCTACGCATGGCTGATCAACTTCTCGACCGAGGGCATTTCGACCTCGCACATCTCGATGCAAATCTCCGTGATGAACACGCAGCAGACCTTCTATTCGCCCCGCTACTGGTGCGCCGAGTGGGCGCTCACCGACTCGCAGGCGCCCGAAGACGACTCGCAATGGAATCTCATCGGCGAATACACGGTGCCCGACGTCTCCGTCTGGTCGAATACGCTCTACTCGTCGATCGTGGCCTACAAGTACATCGACTTCGAACTGCCGCAGGAAATCCTCGGCCACCCGGACGTCTACATCCGTCTGCGTCCGACGAGCGACCTTTGCAGCGACGGCAGCGATTATGCCAACGCCCGCCTGAACGGAAGCGCTGCCGGAGCGGCTTTGGCCTCCCAGCATGCAAGCAGCCTCGAGTATTTCGCGATTCGTTACAATAAATAACCGCTGTATCCGATAACCGGCCGAGGGCCGGCAAGCAACGGAACGTCCGGGCTTGTCGGCCCTCTTTTCGAATACATCCGAAACAATGAAGCTGAAAATCACGCTATTTCTGACAGCATTGCCGTATCTCGCCGTCGCGCGCGCCGACATCGGTATCGTGCCTCGCCCGCTTTCGGCCGCGGAAGGCAGGGGGACGTTTGCGATCACGGAGCGCACGGTCATCGCATCGCCCGAAACGCTGCGGCAGGAAAAATAAGGTTTCGGAATCGCGCAGTCACGTATCGCAATCCCTGTTTCGTTCCGGCGGACCGGGAGGAGGCACCGCGAGCCGTCAGAGACAGTCCCGCTTCACAAGCGGGACAAATTGCGACACGGGAAGACCTGAATCCGCACCTTCTGACGAAAACCGCCTGCCGAACCCTCCGGCGCGAACTCTCCGCACGAACCGCTCCCGTTCTCGTTTTTATTTCCTATCTTTGACGGTGAAAACGACCTCGCTTTCGGCGGCCGGACAGGAACGACCGGTTCCGCACCATGCGGCCGCCCTCAAAACTGTGACCCGGCATGGACAATCTGAACCAAGACCTGACATCGCTGCTCCGCCGCGCGGGGCTGGACAACTCCGGCGGAGAGTGGGGCTCGCGCATCCTGCTCGTCGCAGGCATCGTCCTCATCTGCTACCTCGCGGTGAAATTGTTCCGGCATCTGGTGACACCTGCCCTGCAACGCATCAGCGCCCAGACCCGGACGATGTGGGACGACCATCTGTTCGACGACAAAGTCCTGCACGCCGCCTGCCGCCTGATTCCGCCCGTCCTCCTATATCTGCTGCTGCCGCTGGCCTTCGGCGACGACCCCTCGCTGCTGAAACTGCTGCACAAAGGCTGCTCGATTTACCTCATCGTCGTGACGATCGCCCTGCTAAACACCTTTCTCAGCGCGCTCTACGACATTTCGAACAAACACGAAACGCTGCGCGACCGGCCGTTGAAAGGCATCTACCAGATGCTCAAACTCGTGACCGTCAGCGTCGGCATCGTATTGATCATCGGGATTCTCATCGACCGGAACGCCACGAGCATTCTGGCCGGACTGGGTGCATCGGCCGCCGTGCTGATGCTGATTTTCAAGGACAGCATACTGGGACTCGTCGCCGGCGTTCAACTCTCAGCCAACGACATGCTGAGACCGGGAGACTGGATAACGATGAGTAAATACGGTGCCGACGGGTATGTAATCGAGGTGACGCTGACGACGGTCAAGGTGCAGAATTTCGACAAGACGATTACGACGATTCCGCCCTATGCGCTGGTCAGCGACTCGTTCCAGAACTGGCGGGGTATGCGCGAATGCGGCGGACGGCGCATCAAGCGCTCGGTCTTCATCGACGCCCGCACGATTCGCCGGTGCACGCCGGAAGAGACGGCGCGGCTCCGCGAAAAGGGGTATCTTGCGGCCGATACATCGCAGGAAATCGTCAACCTGCAAGCGCTGCGGGAGTATCTCGCGAATTACCTGCGCAACTGCCCCGACGTGCGCAGCGACCTGATGTTGATGGTACGCACGCTCCAACCCACGTCCGAAGGCGTGCCTTTGGAGTTCTACTGCTTCACGCGCCACTTCGAATGGATTCCCTACGAAGCGTTCCAGAGCGCACTTACCGACCGCGTGCTCACCCTTCTGCCGGAGTTCGGCTTGCAGGCGTTCCAGCGGCCTGCGGGCACCGATCTGCATGAACGGCACTGACGGCATTCGGACACAGGAGGAATGTCTGTTTTCCGACGCAAAACGCGCGCTTTTTCCCCGAAGGAGCGTATCCCTGCAACGGTTTTTCCGGAAAAGGTGCGCGAAATACCACGAAATACGCTTTGCCTGCGTGCGTTCCTGCCGTCGCACGGCGCGAACGTCCGCGGAAGACGGCCCGACGAAGGACGGCGAGGGCAGAACGCCGTCTCCACTCTATCGGATATTATGCCTCCGCACTGAGACACATGCTGACATAGCGCACGGCGACGGGATAAAAGCGCATGTATGCCGATGCATGCGCCGAATCGGGATTGCGACGGCAAGGCGCCCCCTGCTCCGAATACATCGCCGCAAGGGAACGAAAAGGGGCAGAGTTGTGAAAACTCTGCCCCGAATCGTCCTCCGTCGCGACGGAGGAGAGACGATCCCCGCTATTTGAGAATCTTGTAGGTCACCTTACCGCTCTTCACGGCCCAGGGATAAGCCACCTCGACGTTGACCGTCACGTCAACATCCTTCTGCAACGAGAGGTTGTTGAGATTCGAGAAGGTGATCCGACCGGTCGTCTCGTCGACAGTTACACGGTCGCCGAGTGCCGCCGAAGCGTCGAATCCGTTGTCGGCATAGGTCACCGAGAAGCTGACGATGCGGATCGCTTCCAGTCCGAAGACTTCGTCGCTGTTGGGACGGACACCCGTAGCGAAACCGTTGGTGTCGTCGCCCGTGATCCACGGATCGGCCAGCGTCGCATCGTGATCGATCAGCTCGAAGCCCTTCATATCGTCGGCGTCGCGCATATCGCGCAGCGAAAGTACCTCGCAGATATTCTTCGTATAGGTCGCTTCGGCCGTGCGGGTCGGGATTTCGACGGTCTCCGACTGCGTGAACGAGCGGATCGGGTCGAACTTGTTGACCTCATACGACGTATAGTCGTTCACGGCCGTGAAGGCGTTGCCGATGACGATGCCGTCGATCGAAAGCGTACCGACGACGGGCACGGATTCGTTGCGGCCGTAATACGAAAGTTTGTTACCGGCGATCTCGATGCCGTCGTGGGCGGGAGCCGTCGCGGGAATCTCGTAAGCGAAGACGAGTTTCTGTGCAGCGATCTCATCATCCGATACCGGTACCCATACGCCCTGCGCATCCTTCTTGACGATCGTGAAGGCGGATTCCAGATCGATGTCGGCTACCGAGAAGCCCGTGAGCGCACTCAATCCGAAACTCGGCGACCAGAGCCCCTTCACATCCGACTGCCACTTGCCGTCCGCGTTGTAGACCCATGCGTCGACGTGCTGCGCGGCATAGGCGGGAATCTCGACCCTGGCCTCGCCCTTGACATAGATCGGCAGGCCGTAGTTGGGAACGAGCTTCGTCTCGAAGGCGAATACGTCGGCGTCGGTCTCCACATCGGCACGATTGACCTGCATGTGGGAGGTCATCTTGCCGTCGTTGGCCACGGCGATGCGGGTGATCGTCGCAGGGTTCGAACCGTCGAGGAACCAGTGGTTCTTCTCCAACGTCCGGTCGCCGCAGACAGCCTTATAGAATGCGTTCGCACTGTTGGGCGAGCCTCCATAGTAAGGACGGGTAAGCGACGTAGCCAGTTCGGCGGCATCCGTGAAGTGATCCTTCACCTGCTCGAAGAGCTCGTCGACAACGGAGGTATCCTCGGCCACGAACAGCTCCTCGGTGGCATCGTATGCGAGCGTAGCGTCGGGAAGCGTAACCTCGATCTTCTCGGGCAGTGCGACGAACTCGGCCTCGAAGGCGATCGTCACCTGTACGTTCTCGAACTCGCTCGACGCTTCGACGGCATAACGCTTGCCGAAGGTGTATCCCGAAACGCGCAGCGTATAGCCCTCGTCGGCATCGTAAGCCACAGGAACCACCTTCACATTGTCGTCGACGGTCTCGGTCGGCTTGCCCTCCGCGTCGAGCTCGACGGCCTTCACCACGGCGCTGCCGCCCTGGTTCCAGTAGGTCACGATGTTCTCGGGCGTGATGTCCTGAGGAAGCGTCGACTCGGTTACTTTGAGCGTGAATTCGCGCTCGGAACCTTCGTACTCGCCGCCGGCTTCGTAGACCGTCCGGAAATCGGAGTAGTTCCAGACGTACTTCAACAGGTCGAGCGTTACGCCGCGCTTGGTCTTGACGATCGTCACACGGCTGTTGAAGGTCGGGTTCAGCGCATCGTAGGCGGCAGCGACCGTATAGGCGTGCTCGGTGAGCAGGTAGTTGTTGCGCGTCGACTTGTCGGCGGCGATCAGCTTGACCGTCTCGTCGCAGACTTCCTCCCCGCCGTTCGCAACTTCGAAATTACCCTTGTCGGCCGACTCCAACTCCGTGCCGTCGGCCTTGAAAGCCTTGCTCGTGCAGGCCACGACGGGCGCTTCGAGCGAATAACCCATGTCGGCGAGCTGAGCCAGATCGTAGTAGGCTTCGCCGTCGGTAGCCCAGAGTTTGTAGCCCTTCATCAGTTCGACGACCATGTCGGTATCGTCGTAGGGAATCTCGTAGGCCACTTCGCCGTCCGCAGCGACGATCCGGTCGGCGTCGATCGAACCGTCCTCCTTGGCGGGAGCCAGCACGACGGCCTTCACGTCGGCGCGCGCCGGCACGAGGTTCACGTAATCCGAAACCACATTGGCCGAATAGTCGTTCCCGGCCTCCGCGTCGTAGGCTTTCTGTACGCGCAGCGCAATGCTGTACGAAACCTTACCCGTGAAGAAGTCGGGGGTGAAATCGGCGGGAAGCGCCGTCACGATGAAGCGGCCGTTGCCCGTCTCGTCGGCCTCGACCTTCTGAATATTCAGCGCAGGCACCGTAGCGCGCGTCTTCACCTGTTCCATTTCCAGCGAGAACATCTCGGGCTCGGCGGCATAGGCGGCCACGAGCTGTCCGGCAGCCTCGACGGGCGTAACGCGGAAGGTCATCTCCACCGTACCGTTCGCCAGCAGAACGGGCTCCTCGCCTTCGGGGGCATAGTAGAGCGCGTTGACCGACGCCTTGTGATCGTCGTAAGCCGGAACATAGACGAGGCTCTGGATACGGCTCAGGAGCTGATCCACGTCCATGCGCAGGCCGTCGATGAGGTTTTTCAGATCCTGCATCGTCCCCTCGTACTCACCGGCGACATCCTTAATCGCATTGGCAATGGCCTGATCGATCGCGCCGTCGTTGGCGAGCGCCTTGCCGATGCAGTCCTCCACGCCCTTCGTGAAGGCGGCGTTCGACTCGTCGTATTTGATCTCGGCATTTTCGAGCGCTTCGAGCCGGCTCTTGATGTTGGCCAGCGAACCGTCGGCGTCGGGCTTGCCGTTGAGGGCATCGATCTGCTCCTGCAAATCCTGGATTTCGAGATCGAGCACATCCTTTTGGACGAAGTTATATTTCGCCAGGATCGGCTCCATCGCTTCGCCCAGCGAGTTCTTCATCGCCGTCTCGCTCTGGCGGATCGCCTCCTGTAAGACGGTCAGCGTCGGATAATCGGCCAGTTCGGCGTCGGTCACGTAACCTTCGAGCGTCGAAGCCAGCCCTTCGGCCGAAACGTAGTTGGCCTTGATCTGGTTGAGCAGCTGCGACAGACTCTCGACCGTCGTTTTGGTGGCGTAGGTCGCCTCGGCGTCGCTCTTGGTCAGGTAGTTCGCCAGCGAACCCTTCACGGCGTCGATTTCATCCTGCAAACTCGTGCGGGCGCTTTCGAGCGCCTCGATCCGCTTCTCCAGCTTGCCCCTATCGCTTTCGAGCGTCTCGATCTGTTTTTTCAGCGCTTCGACTTCCGATGCGGAGGCCGCCTTTCCCAACTCCTCCTGCAACTTTCCGATCTCTCCGGCCTGCGTCTCGGCTTTGCCCTGCAACGCCTCGATTTCGTCCTTCAAGCCCGAATCAACCCCGTCCAACCGGTCGACCGCATTTTGCAGAGACTGCATCTGCTTCTCCACGGAAGCGATCTGCCCCGTCGTCAGCTCGTCGATCCGGTTGTTCAGACTCGTGATGTCGTCATCGTAGTCCTTGCAACCGACTCCGGCTACCACCGTTCCGACAAGGAACAGCGATAGGAGTCTACCTAAGAATTGTCTTTTCATAATGAAGAAATTAAAGATGTTTTGAAATGGTTTGAACTTCGTGTCTTTTCGGTATTTATTTACTGATTCCTACATAGTTGTCATCCCTTATCGGCAGGATTTCATGCCTCCCGCCGCCGGACTGTTGGTATCATATATGATACGCATGATGCAAAGATATATGAAAATCTTTGCAATACAAAACTTTTCGTAAAATTTTTCGGGATGCCAATCGACTATACAGAACAGATAAAACTTATCGCTCTAAAAATCAGAACACTAAGAAAGGCTCGAAAGCTCACGGTACAGGAATTGGCCTACCGCTGCGACATCGAACGTTCGAACCTGAGCCGTATCGAAACGGGCCGTTCAAATCCCACGGTCAAAACACTTTGCATCATCTGCAACGCACTCGACGTACCGCTTCGGGCACTGATCGAATAAACGCCGCCCGCCGCCCCGTCTCCATTGCGTCGTTCCGTCCCTTCCGCTTCGTCCGGAAGGGACGAATCCCAAACTTATCCTGTACTTCGAGGGCCGGAAAAGCCTCCGATCCGCCGGACTATATAAATAATAAGTAGTATCCTTCCGGATTCCGTCCTCCACGGGAGCGTCGTCGGCGTCACTGTCGGCGGGCCGCTCCCGTCGGCTGCGGTTATGTCCGCGCATTGTCCGCAGCGCCGATCCCGCCACGGAGCGCCTTTTCGGACGATCCGTGCGGCGATCCGAAACGGCAACTTCCTGCAAACAAGATCATACAATTTATTATTTACTTATACAATATTATATTTCATCCACCAACAAACGTTGCTTTGCTTGTTTCGGCCGGCCGGTTTTCGGAACTTTATATTGATTAACCCGCTAACGAATCATCGTATGAAAGTGACCAAAGAACGACTCAGCTATCTCAAACAGGCGCAATACGTCCAACGCCTCGCCGAACCCTACATCCGCAAAGGGAAGCTCCCGCTATGGAAAATCCATACCAAATTCGTGATCGAAGAGGCTCCCGTCAGTCTGAACACGTTCCGCAAAATGCTGAAAGAAGACGTTTCACATCTCAATGAGAAGATCGAAATCTATCGCAAACAGATGGAGGAGCAGCACGACCGGGAGGTGGAGAAGAAACGGCGCAAACGTATCAGAAGCAAATAACCGGCCCGTAGCCCCGCCACACCGGCCGGCGCCGGTGCGGGCCGTTCCGGCCGCCGTGCCTCCCGTGCTGCGGCACGGAAACTCATTCCCCCGAAGCCGAAAACGCCGCCGCACAGGCACCTGCAAACGGGTCGGGAGACCCGCAAACGGAATACCCCCGCCGGAAACATTTCCGGCGGGGGTAATGCAAGGATCGGACTCGTCCGAACGTCCCCCATACGTCGCACGCCGAACGGGCCTGCGACGGAACGGACGTTATTTATACTTGATCCACGGCGCGTTCTTGTCGAGCCAGTTCTTGACCTCGACCGCACGGTCGCTGTTGAGCGCATCGGCACCCAGATAGGCACCCCGCATGAACTCTTCGGGCGACTGACCGGGCCACAGCGAGACATAGAGTCCGGCCTTGTGCGCCAGATCGACCATCGCCTTCGACGTGCCCTCGATGCGGCAGCCCAACCGTTTGATGCCCATGTCGATCGCTTCGAGGATCGTCTCCTCGCAGATCGGCTTCGAAATAATCAGCAGCAGATCGACGTCGGGGTGGAGCAAACGCATCATTTTCAGCGCACGTTTGTCACTCGACGTGAACAGATAGAGCGAGTTGGCGGGTTTCTTGGCCATCACCGTGTTGTACACCTTCTCGCAGTACTCGCGCAGCCGCTCTTCGGGATAACTCTCGACCGGCTTCGTCTTCATTTCGAACTCGATGTATACGTTGTCCTTGTCGGCGAAGAAGTCCACCAGCTCGGGCAGGAAGATCAGGTCGTTGCCCTGGTTGGTCTTGACCTTGCGGATCTCGTCGGCCGTCATCGTCTCCACCACGCGCTTGCAGGGCGTCAGACGTGCCAGCGTCTCGTCGTGCGAGATCACCAGCTCGCCGTCGCGGGTCATGCGGATGTCGGTCTCGAAACCGCGCAGACCCGCATCGTAGGAGGCCTTGAAGGCCGGCAGCGTGTTTTCGTCGTACTCGAAACGGCTGCCCCGATGGGCGAAGAGCTGGATGACCTGCTCCTGCGCCAGCGCCTCGGCGGCACCGGTGAGCGCCAATGCGCAGACACCCAGTTTCAAAAAGAAGTTTTTCATAAGCTTATAAGGTTTTAGTTGGTTTCGGCGGCGTCGTGCTCATATCCGTCGCTCTTGGTGTTCCACATCGACAGCAGCACCAGGAATCCGAGCACGGCCATGGCGATCATCGTGATGAAGACCCAGCGCCAGCCGAAGTGGTCGGAGATGAAGCCGAAGCCCCAGCCCGAAACGACGACACTGACGTAGCTCACCATACCCACCACGCCGTTGGCCGTCGAAGCGGCCTTCTTCGTGGCGTGGTTCGACGCGATGACGCCGATGAGCGCCTGCGGGCCGTAGATGAAGAATCCCGCCACGGCGAGCATCATCAGCAGCACGACAGGATCGGTCGACTCCGGCAGGGCGAAGAAGAGCGAGATGAAGAGGATCACGCCCGCCATGCAGAAGACGCAGGTGCGCTGTGCGCGGCCCCCGAAGAATTTGTCGGAGATCCAACCCGCGAGCAGCATGCCCGTGATACCGCACACTTCGAAGATGGCGACCGTCCAGCCGGCCATGCTCGACGAGAGGCCGCGCGACTCCTGCAAGAAGGTCGGGCCCCAGTCGAGCACGGCGAAACGCACGATATAGACGAAGAAGTCGGCCACGGCCAACCCCCAGATCATGGGATTGAGGAAGACCTTCTTGCGCAGGAACGCCTTGAACTCCTCCGACGAATCGTGCTCGTCGAGCTGCGTCTTGGTACCCTCCAATTCGGGCAGGCCGACCGACTTGGGCGTATCGCGCAACGTAACGATGATGAAGATCACGCCCAGCACCGCGATGGCAGCCGGAACCCAGAACGTCCACTGCCATGCGCCGACATGCTGCAACGCGTTGGTGACATAGGCTTCGGCCGAAGCGGCGTCCATCTTTTCGGTGATGCTCGCCGTATTCTCCACGACGCGCTGCCGCATCTCCGGATCGCCCGTCATATCCGTACCCGTGTGGCCCATCAGATACCCGCACAAGATCGCGATGATGAAGGCACCGATCGAGTGCGAAGCGTTCCAGATCGACATCTTGGTCGCCAGCTCCTTGGGCGGAACCCAATGCGTGATCAGGCGGTTGCACGGCGGGAAGCCGCACCCCTGGAACATGTTGTTCAGAATCAGCAGCACGCCGAACAGGACGACCAGCGTATGGATGAACGTCGTCCCGTAGGTCTGCCCCGTAATCCATGCGCAGATGATCGCACCGCAGCCGAAAATGAAGTTGATGACCGAACACACCGACAGGCCCATCACCATGTGCCAGCGGCCGTTGGTGCGGTCCGCCAGTACGCCGTTGACGAATTTCGACACGCCGTAGATCAGCCCGACGAGGGTCATGATGACGCCGAAGGTCGTTTTCGAGATGCCGTACTCGGCCGTAAGACCGGGAATGGCGAAAGAGAAGTTCTTGCGAACGAAATAAAAAATGGCGTAACCGATCATCGTTCCGATGATCGTCCGCCACTGCCAATATTTGAATCGTTTGGTCTGTTCCGCAGTCATAAGGCTTGTCGATTATGCGATTTCCCAAGCTCCGCCCTTACCGAAGACGCGGGCGACCAATTCATCGTAAATCCGTGCGCGTTTGGCCAGATCGAGCAGATTGATGCGCCAGCGCAACAACTGCGTGAAATCGACCATGCTGCGCAACTGCTCGCGCGAAACACCGATCTGCGAAGGATCGGTCGGCGCACCCGCGGCGGCGAACAGCGCACGCATCTTCTCGAACGGATAGCACTGCGCCTGCAACCGTGCCTTGAAGGCGGGCCAGTTCTCCTTGACTCGCGTGAGTTGTACGCGAACCGTCTCGGCGTCGTTCCACTTCTTCGTGATCTCGGTATAACCCAGCTCCGGCACGGGGAAATCGCGGAACAGATCGAGCGCACGCCGCTGCTCCGCTTCGAGCGAGGGCCATGCGGCCACGCAGGCGTCGACATCGAGCGTCGAGAGATCCATCTTGAAGAACTCGTCGAAGAAGGCGCACATCGTGAGCGTACCGATCGCCACCTGGAAACCGTGCGACTGGAACTTGCCGTTGTAGCGATGGTGCGTCATGTCGAGCACGTGGCTGAACAGGTGTTCGGTGCACGACGCCGGACGGCTCGACTTGGCTACCTGCATCGCGATGCCGCTCAGCGTCAGACCGGCGAAGAGCGAAGCGATCGCTTCGGGTTTGCCGGCCGCCACCCCTTCGGGATCGGCGAGCATCGCATCCAGATCGTTCATGAAGACGTTCCACGCAGCGGGAATGATCGGCTCCGTACCGAACAGGTCGGCGATCATCCACTCGGCGCCGGCGGGTATCTTGGCCGCCAGATCGGCATAACCCGCCGCTGTCATCTCTTTCGGCGCGGCAGCCAGCACGCCCACGTCGGCCAGAATCACCAGCGGCGCATGGGTTTCGATATTGAGTTTGGCGCCGTCGCGCGACACCACTGCGCCCGACGACGAATAACCGTCGACCGAAGCGGCCGTAGCCACGCAAAGATAGGACTGACCGTGGTGGAACGACGCGAGTTTGCACAAGTCGTTGATGACGCCCGACCCGACGGCGACGGCGACGGCCCCCGTGCGGTCGAGCATCTCGTCGATCCGCTCCACATAGGGCCAGTCGGCATGAAACTCCTCCTCTTCAATAAGGAAACGCTCGCAGGGAATTCCCGCCTCGCGCATGGATGCGTCGACGGCTTCGCCGGCGGCTTTCCATGTATTGTTATCGGCGACGATGACGGCCTTCCGATTCGGAAAATACTCCTTAAAAAGAGCCGGAGCACGGTGAAGAACACCCTCGCCGAGTTCGAATGCTTTCGTATCGGTTGCGATTTTTAAAGCATCGAGAATACATTGCGTATTGTTCATTCGATTTAAGAGTTAGTAAGTTACTATTCCAAGACACAAAGTTACAAAAACCGCGTGGAATAGCAAGCTTTTAGCGTTATTTTTCCGACATTTATTTCCGGAAAGCCCTGTCCATCCTCCGGAAAGGCCGGCTGCGTTCATCTTTCGGCGGATTTATCGGAAACGATAATACCCGCGCGCCCCTTTCGAAAATCGAAATAAATCGTAAACATACACTACTAAATTTCGAATCGGTTCCGATTCTGCAAATCCACATCCGGTCGGCCCGTACCGGAAGCACATGGCGGGACGGGAGAAATCGCGGCGGAATCCGCCCCGCCGTCAGATGCTCTCCGCAGTTCCGTTCTCTTCCACACGCCGCCGCCTGTCCGCACTGCGATCTCTCTGTCCATACCCAAGCGGACGCGGAAGCCCTTCCTCCGAGCCGTCACACCCCAAAGAGATGCGTGCCGAAGTCCCTGCCGAAACGAGACGCCGGACGCAACGCCCAACCACGCCGAGACCGCCGAACGCCGGCGTATTAAAGCGGATGCGTCCCGTGTCTCCGGTCGCGGAACGGTTCCGGACGGACGATGACCGCAACGCATTTTTTCCGCAAAATAGTTGCAACTTTAAAAGTTAAATTCTATTTTTGTAAAAGCATTCGAAAGAAAATAGAATTAAAACGAAATCGAATTCGATCGGAAGCGTACGGCAAACGCAGTCGGGAAACTCCGATAACCGCCTTGCGGACACGCAAGACCGTTGAAGGCCGGAAACGACAACCAGCAGACGCGACGGCGGATGCCGAAGCGGATTCCGGCCTGCCGGCACAAAAGACGTTATACCTAAATATATAAATAGATGAAAAATACGATGAAAGCGCTCAACCTCCATGCGGTCGGCGACCTGCGTTACGAGGATGTGCCCATGCCCGTGCGTCAGGCGGGAGAGGTGTTGCTCAAAGTGCACGCCTGCGGAATCTGCGGAAGCGATCTGCCGCGCGTCTTTACCAAAGGAACCTACCATTTCCCGACGATTCCCGGTCACGAATTCGCCGGGGAGATCGTCGAAGCCGACGACCCGTCGCTCGTCGGCCGTCGTGCCGCAGTCTTCCCGCTGCTGCCGTGCCGCAAATGCGAAGCCTGCCAGGTGGGAGAATACGCACAGTGCAGCGATTACGACTACTACGGCTCGCGGCGCGACGGCGCTTTCGCCGAATACATCGCCGTGAAGGAGTGGAACCTGGTCTTCTTCGACGACTCGCTCTCCTACGAGGAGGCCGCGATGTGCGAACCGGCCGCCGTAGCGCTTCACGCCATCGGTCAGGCGTCGGTCGGCATCGGCGACACCGTCGCCGTGTTCGGTGCAGGCCCGATCGGCATCATGCTGGGCCTGTGGGCCCGAACCGCCGGCGCGTTCCGCGTCATCCTGTGCGACATCGATCCGACCAAAGTCGAATTCGCGCGCAAACAGGGATTCGACGCCGTGAACTCGCGCGAGACCGATCCGGTGGAGTATATCCGCACGCAGACCGGCGGCCGGGGCGCCGACGCCTGCATCGAAGGAGCCGGCGTGGCGCAAACGTGGGAGCAGGCCCTCAAAGCGGTCAAAAGTTTCGGTACGGTCGTCTCGATGGGCAATCCCGCCGGCGACATGACCCTCACCCAGAAAGGCTACTGGGAGATTCTGCGCAAGCAGCTCACGCTGAAAGGGACGTGGAACAGCAGCTACAACGACGTCCGCAACGAATGGCGCACGGCGCTCGCGGCCATCGCGTCGCACCGCATCGACGTGCGTCCGCTCATCTCGCACCGCTTCCCGCTCTCGGAGGCCGACAAGGCGTTCGGCGTCATGCGTGAGCGCAAGGAGTTCTTCAACAAAGTAATGTTCATCAACCGATAGTATCACCGGCAGGGAGGTCGCAGCCCCCTTTCCGACCGCAGGAGGCGGACAACACTTCCGCAGGAAGCGGTCTCCGGCCGCCCCCGTCTGACGAAACCCGGCACCATCAACACCCAACGATTATGGCAAAAACCGAAAAACTGTTGCAACGCATCGCGGAGCTGGAACGCGAAACCGGCATCCGTCGCACCCTCTTCGCCGCCTGTCCCAATTCGACGGCGGTCATCAAGGCCGCCTTCCGTGCCGCCAAGCGCAACAACGCGCCGATCTATTTCGCCGCGACACTCAATCAGATCGACTGCGACGGCGGGTACACGGGGATGCGGCCCGACGAGTTCGTGAAGCTCGTGCGCATGGAGGCCGCCGCCGTCAACTTCGACGGAATCTATATCGTGGCCATCGACCACGGCGGTCCGTGGCTCAAAGACAAGCAGCGCACCGAGAAGTGGTCGACCGAGGCCGCGATGGACGGGGTGAAGCGCTCGTTCGAAGCGGCGCTGCTGGCGGGGTACGATCTGATCCACGTCGATCCGACGGTGGACATCAACGTACCGGCCGGCCAGACGATCGACATCCGTCTCGTGGCCGCCCGCACGGTGGAGCTGATCCGGCACTGCGAAACCTTCCGCCGTGCGAAGGGACTGCCCGAAATCTCCTACGAGGTGGGAACCGAGGAGGTGCACGGCGGTCTGGCCGACGAACGGACGTTCGACACCTTCATCGCCGAACTCAAAGCAGGACTGGCGCGCGAAGGGCTCTCCGACATATGGCCCTGTTTCATCGTGGGCAAGGTGGGAACCGACCTCCACACGACCCTCTTCGACACGGAGGTAGCCCGCAGCCTCACGGCGAAAGTCCGTCCGCTGGGCAGCTACATCAAGGGACACTACACCGACGGCGTAAGCAATCCGCAGGACTACCCGCTGTGCGGCATGGGCGCCGCCAACGTCGGCCCGGAGTTCACGATGAGCGAATACGACGGATTGGCCGAACTGGAACGTACCGAACAGAAGCTCCTGGCCGAAGGACGTATCGCCATGCGTTCGCGCATCACCGAGACACTCGAACGACTGGTCGAAGCGTCGGGCCGCTGGAAGAAGTGGCTGCTGCCCGCCGAGGAAGGATCGGCATTCGGCGCACTGAGCGCCGAGCGCCGCACGTGGCTCGTCAAGACCGGCTGCCGCTACATCTGGCAGGAACCCGAAGCGCTCGTAGCGCGCCAACGGCTCTACGACAACCTGCGCCGTGTGGGAATGGACCCCGAAGAGGTGGTACTCGGCCGCATCGAACACGATATGGACAAGTATTTCTACGCATTCAATCTGGTCGACCTTAACAACCTGCTGTAATGAACGTAAAAGAACTGTTGAAAAAATGCCAGCGCGACCGGACGGCCGTGCTGGCGACCAATTTCTATAACTTCGAGACCCTCACGGCCGTCATGCAGGCTGCGCAGCGAATGCAGGCTCCCGTGCTGTTGCAGCTCACGCGCAGCTCGATCGACTATATGGGGCTCGAACAGGCCGTCGGAATGGGCCGCAGGGCGATCGCCGACTACGGCGTCGAAGGGTGGATTCATCTCGACCACGGCGGATCGGTCGAACTGGTCGAGCGGTGTCTCGATGCAGGATTCGACTCGGTGATGATCGATGCCAGCGAACGTCCGTTCGACGAGAACGTCTCGACGACCCGACGGATCGTCGAACTGGCACGCCCCTACGGCGTGAACGTCGAAGCGGAGCTGGGCTACGTCGCCAAACTGGGACAGGCGCAGGGCGGAGGCTTCACCACGCCCGAAGAGGCCGCACGGTTCGTCGAAGCGACCGGCGTCGATGCGCTGGCCGTGGCGATCGGTTCGGCCCACGGCTTCTACAAGCAGACTCCGCGGCTCGACATCGAACGGCTGGCGCAGATCCATGCGGCGACCGACGCGGCGCTGGTGCTGCACGGCAGTTCGGGCATCCCCCACGACATGGTGCGCGAAGCGATCGCCAACGGCATCGTCAAGGTCAACCTCGCCACCGAGATCAAGGACAACTTCATGCGCGCGCTCAAAGGCGTACTGCTCGAAAGCGAGGAGATCGACCTGCGAAAGGTTTTCCCAAAAGCCGTGGCGCCGGTCGTGGAGCTGCTTTGCGAAAAATACCGCATGGTCGGCAGCAGCAAGGTGAAATAGGAGAACACAACCGGGCAACGGACCGCCTTCGAAAAGCAATCCTCGACAATCCGCCGAATCATCCCGCTTCCGATCGCCAGAAGCGGAATGATTCTTATCCAAGAACATTCGTACTCAGAGCATCCCAATATTTACATCCCGTGGTGCAGCGATATCCGGACGAAATATATTACGGATACCCCTGCATACCAACAAAAAAGCGGTGTGCCTAATAGGCACACCGCTTTAAATACAACCTCTATGGATCAATTAGCTGCGAAACCCGAAAAATCGGTCTGGAAAGCAGCTGCTTCATAGACATTGGTCTTCCCGCTTGCAGGAATCGTCTGCGTAGCACGTACGACCCAATCCTTTTCAGTCGAGGGATTTCCTCCGGGAGCTTTGACGTACCAATAATGCTGCAATGCCTTGTTCCAGGTCGTCGTCGTCTTGCCGCATTCGTTAAAGAAGAACGATACGGCACACATATCAGCAATATTCGAACTTATACGCGACATCGGCGTAACAACGCCGTTCTGAACGAGTTCCACCTTCCAATTCTGGGGATCGTCATTCCAAATCGAAACGACGAAACAATCCTTCAATGCCGCATTGCCATTCGTCTTGATACCGGCGCCAGTACCGCCACCCGTCCAAGTGTAGGAGTATTTCTTCTGTCCCGTATAGGTGGCATTGCCATCGTATACACGCATCTGGTACGTCTCGGGCCGTCCGGTAGATTTCGCTACCCAGTTATCGACGACATTGCCTTTGATTTCGTAGATGCTGTAACCGTTGGGAGCCCCGTCGACATTCAGGTTGCTCGACCACCAAGCACCGCAGGCACCGCCATGAACATGCTCATACACAGGCTTACCACCCTGGCACACATACTTGGTATGAATATAATTCTGCGGATAATGCGTATGTCCGATCATGATATGCGCCTCCTTGAATTGCGTCAACAAATTGAGGACATCCGCATAATGCTTGTCTTCATTCACATTCGATCCCGTGTTCTTTCCCCCGTTACGGAAAGGAATATGGGCACAAAAGAAAATAATCTTGTCCGCCTTGTTCTCGACCAGGTCCAGATCGGCTTTCAGCCAATTATACTGCTGATCCAGAAGTCCGGCTTCATAATTCCACGTCGAACCCGTAGATCTCGTGCAAACGACATTATCCATCACAACGATATGTGCCTTACCTCTATTAAATGAATAGTCGGCCGGGCCGAAACGCTGGACATAGTTCAATTGAGCAGCGTATGGAGTCGATTGAGAGGCATCGTGGTCGTGATTGCCCATGCAGTTGAAGATCGGCAGATAATCCGTCCCGATCTGCATGTTCGACATCGATTTTTTCATCGGATCCCACTGCACCGTATTGTCGAACGTAATATCGCCCAATGTAACGGCATAGGCATTCGTCCACCGACCTTCCTCCTGTGCACTTTTGAGTGTGGATTTGATATCGGGAATCGTCTCCGTTTCCCAACGAGTCACATCATCATCCGTCTTACACTGCGGATCCCCGATAGCGACGAGCGTAAAATTCTCCTCGACAGCGGGAAGCGGTTCCAGTTTAAAATCGTTGCGATTCTCCTTGTAGCGCTGAATCGTAGAGGTCGAATAGAACAGCGGCAACTTGGAGGAAGGATCGAGAGCCACCTTATAGTTCGCCGGAGTAACGTAATAGACATTGCGGCAATAACGGTTCGCTACGAGGCGGTAGTTACCGTCGGCATCCGTAGTAGTAAACGTATAGCCGTCCGTCACGGGAACGCCGGCAATACCTTTCCCCGTCGTAGCATCCGAGATCTGACCGACAAGGACCGTCTCACCCTCGGGAGGCGTAGGATCCGAGTCATCAGAATCGGAACTCGAACAAGCGGCTCCGCCCAGCAAAGCCACCGTCAAAAACAGATAATAAAACTTTCTTAACATATATAATCCTTCCTTATTTGGATTCACAGTAAATAAAATCGCGTACTATTTAGAAAGATAAGCGATCTTTGAGTAAAACAAAGACCACTTATCTTTTTAATCAAACTCTATTCTCCTGCAAAGATCACTGTTCCCAACCGTAGTTCTGGCCTAAATTGGTATTCAATGACAATGCCGCAGAAGGAATCGGACGCACGTACATTCGCTCGTCGAAACGTAAATCTTCGTGGTATACCAGATAACCGTGATCGCCGTCGGTCAGCGTCCAGTTATTATCACTCATGCTGGTACCAATGCAATAGTTGTTAGGATTGGTATCCGCCGCAGTAAAGGTATACGTGTATCCGTTGAATTCCATACCGTTCTTAACTTCATCAGCCGATAAGTATACACCCTTCCAACCCTTCTCGGTATCGCGAAGAGCGATCAGATTCGCACAATGCCAGCGATAAAGATCATCGACACGGAGGTTCTCGAGAATCAGCTCCGTAACACGTTCACGACGGATTTCGAGAATCGTATTCGACAGATTCGTAATAGCGGCGCCCTCTGCCTGAGCATAATAATCGATCAACCACTGATCGGGCTTATAGTTCGCTGTATCTTCCGGCCAGATATTCTTAACCCCAGCACGATCGCGCAACGCGCCTACCGTCAAATTCCAGTCCTCCTGAGATAACGAACCGTTATTGAGCTCGGCTTTCGCCTCCGCATAGTTGAGCAAAACTTCTCCAAGGCGGAAAATAGGTACGGAATTATCGCCACGCCCAGTCGTGTAGTTGTTCTCGAACTCCTGACTCCATTTCATAAACATATAGCCGGTAACGACGTGCGTGAAGTTCAAAGGCTTAGGCCCGGTTACACCGCCGTACGTCCACTCGTGTCCCGGAGCATGAACCGTCTGGCTCAGACGAGGATCGCGGCCTTCAAACTCTTTGCTCATCGGAACCTGATCCGACTCGATCGGGGTACCGTCGGTCGTGAGATACATGTTCATCAAGGCCTTCGTCGGCGAAACCTTCTGACTTGCAGTAGAAGTATTGTAATTCAACGTCAGATCGTTCCATACATTCAGACCGTCACTCGTCTTGTACTCGCGATACCAAATCACTTCATTGATATCGCCCAAAGCCGACGTCGTAAACAAGGCATGATAGTCATTGTGCAACTTCAACCCCGCCTCCGTCATAATCGTATTGGCGGCATCGACAGCTTCCTGCAAGAAATCATCGGCACTCTCATACTTATTGTTCCAAGGCTGATTCGTCGACGGATTGACCTTGTGATATTTACGATAAGTACCTTCGAAAAGACAAACTCGCGATTTGAAAGCCAAAGCTACCCAACGATTAATCACGTTCTTGTAAGTCTTCGTATCGGTAGAACAATACGTGCAAGCGAAATTCAGATCCTCCAACACTTTGCTCATCACATATTCGCGATCGTCGCGGCCGGCATAAAGCAACGCGTTGTCGACATCGAGGACCTGGTCGATCCACGGCACATTGCCGAACGTCTTCACTTTGCTATAATAGAAATAAGCCCGCCAAAAACGCGCTACGCCTTCATAATGATTATAAACGACCTCTGAAACATTCTCTTTGGCACGAACCATGTCCCGCAGCATAATATTGGCACGACGGATACTTCTCCAATCACCGACATCCCAACCGGTCTGCTTACCTGCATCCCATGCTGCCCCCGGTTTGTAATAATCCGTACCCGATTTGCTGGCGGTCAAGTCTGTATAACTATCTCCCATACCAATCGTATTCGCCGACGGGCAATACGATTCGAGGAGACCGTTACAATATAACTGTAAATCGGATTCCGAAACAAAAAAGGCTTCGGCCGAAACTCTATTCACCGGATCCGCCGACAAAAAGTCTTCACACGAAACTCCGGTGAAGGCAACGGCCCCTATTGCAAATAATCTAATAATATTTTTCATAATTTAACATTCATTAGAAAGTGACATTCAAACCGATCGTCCACGTCTTCAGCATCGGATAGCTGTAACCCTGACCTACACCGCCCAAACCGCCGGTAGTATCATTGTAATCGCTATCACCGAAACCGATTGTTTCCGGATCGAACATATCGGTATGCTTGAAGAGCGGCGAATGGGTGAAAATGTTATCGCCCGATACATAAATCTTCAACTTCTCGATCCGGATCTTGCGCGTCAGCTCCTGCGGGAAGGTGTAATCGATCGTAATGTTCTTGATACGCCAATACGATGCATCCTGCAGATAATAATCGTTTTCATAAGTCAGAGGTCCGACGTTACGATTGGCCGCATAGGTTACACGACGGGTATAATATGCCCCCGGATTGGTTACTCGCCAGTTTTCGGTACTGTAATCCATAATGACTGCATCGGTCGTATGAACCTTCGGCAAATAACCGTAAGGACGGTTGTACATACCCCAGAAGAAACCGGACTCGACCATCGGATACCAGTCGCGCTTGCCGACACCCTGAACGAAGACACTCAAACCGATACCGTTCCAGTTCGCGCCCAGATTGATACCATACTGATAGCGCGGCGTCGTATTGCCGATAATGTCCAAATCGCCATGGTTGTCGAGCGTAGGACGTTCACCTCCGTTTTCGATCTTCCCGTTACCGTCGAGATCGAGGAATTTCAAGTCACCGGCAAACGCACGGAAATTGTTGCCATTCTTATGGAATGCATCTACTGCCCAGTTGTTTGCCTCCTCATTGGTCAAGAAATAACCGTCGGTGCGGAAGCCCCAGATATCGCCCAATTCCTGGCCTTTATAGTAAGAGTAGATCGCACCATCGGAGTTGTAGTAATCCTTCACCCAGGTGCGGCTGTCCCAGACGCTGACCTTCACATTGTAATTGAACGGTTTTCCGCCGACCTTAAAGCTGTCGCGCCACGAAAGCGATGCCTCCCAGCCTTTGGTCTTCAATGCACCGAAATTGCCCTTGGGCGAAGTCTCACCAAGCACCTGCGGATAATCGGGACCATTGATCAACATATCGTTGGTATAACGCCAATAGTAATCGAATGACCCGGACAAACGATTACGCAACAAGTCGAAATCGACACCGATATCATACGTCGTAACAGTCTCCCATGTCAACGACGCCGGAACCATCGTAGGCCAGGAAGTGTAAGGAACCTGCTCGCCGTTAATCAAGATAGACGACTTCTCGATCGATTTGCTAGCGCTATTGCTCGTACGCATCAGGGACAAGAACTGATACGGATCAATCGAAGCATTGCCCAACGAACCCACATTGGCGCGAATCTTGAAGTTATCCAACCAGTTGCGCGACCATTTCATCCACGGCTCCTCCGAAATACGCCAGCCGATCGAACCCGAAGGGAAGAAACCCCACTGCTGATTGGTCGGGAAAAGCGACGACCCGTCGTAACGAGCTGCGAACTCGAAGATGTAACGATTGAGCAAAGTGTAGTTAATACGTCCGAAGACGCCGACCATAGATTTATCGTAACCGCTGTCGGATACACTGTATTCAGACGAATCCATCAGTTCGAACGAAGGAAGCGACGGATAGAGGATACCCTTACGCTGCAAATAGGTGTTACGATACTTCGTCTTCTCGATATTCCAACCGCCCACAACGTTCAGATTGTGATTCTCGCCCAATTTGGGAGTCCACGTCGCAACAATGTTCGATGCGACATAATCGGTATCGTATGTCCAATGCGACTTATAAGAGTTCGGATTGTATTCATGCGGCTCTCCTGCCGTCGTATAACCCGTCTGGGTAGGCGAAAGACGATCCTTTTTCGAACGGATAGCCTTGTAGGTAAAGTCTGCCGAAACCTTCAATACGTCCTTAATCGGCTCGGCCGTCAAAGTCGTCGTCGTGATCGCATCGAGTTTGTTATCCTCCTGGTAGGCTTCATCTCGCGACCACCCTTCATAAACCATTGCGGCGGCGGCGTAAGTCGGCGTACCGTCCTCGTTATACACCGGATAGAGCGGCTGAGCTCGGTGTTCGATCTGACGCCAGATAGGCATCGATCCACTTACGACGAAAGGCTGATGGTATTTACGGCTGAAAATCGACGTATTGTTGGCCAACGTCAGCCATTTGGTGATTTTCACATCGCCCTTGGCGCGCAGGTTATAGGACTTGAAATCCTCCTCACCAATATTATAGATACCGTCCTGATTGTAATAACGACCGGAAATCGCGAATGAAGAGCGTTCACCGGCACCCGATACGGTAATATTGTGCGTCTGCGTGAAGTTATAGTCCTTCAGATACATATCCACCCAATCCGTGCTGCCGTAATAAACGGTCTTTTTGGTAGGAGAGCCCAATTCGCTCAGGTCGCCGTACAAATTACCATACTTTTCGTAGGAAGGATCGGTCTTGCGACGACGGAACTCATCGAGATAAGCCTGCGAGAAGCCGATCTCCTTGTTGACATCGCTGGGGAACGTTCCCGACGACTGGGGAGTACGGTCATTACCCTGGAAAAACTCGGCGAAAGCTTCCGCCCACTGCAAACCGTCGGATACTAGATGGTCTTCCCAAATCACCGTACGACGATTAATGGAGAACGAACCGTTATAGTTTACGGTAACCCGATCCTTTTTAGCTGCTTTGGTCGTTACCAAAATCACACCGAATGCGCCACGAGCGCCGTATACGGCAGCCGAAGCGGCATCCTTCAGCACGGAAATCGTCTCGACGTCTTCGGGGTTGACTGTCGTCAGGTCGCCTTCGACACCGTCGATCAGCACCAGAGCCGAACCGCCCTGACCGATCGAGTGCTTCGTACCTGCACCGTTCGTACCGCTCTTACGCGACTGATAACCCGTCGCGTTACCGCGCACGTATACCGAACCCTGATGGTTGGGCTTACCGTCGGTCTGGATGATGTTCAGACCCGGGATCTGCCCCTGTAACGAACGGGTAATGTTGGCATTTGTACGTCCTTCGAGCGCTTCGCCGGAGAGGTTCTCGACAGCACCTACCAGCTGCGTTTTCTTCAACGTACCGTAACCTACGACAACCACCTCGTCGATTTTCGTATTATCTTCTGCAATGGCAAAATTGACAGCCGAGCGATTGCCGACCGTAACTTCCTGAGATTTGTAACCGAAGAACGTACATACCAGCACGTCGGTCGGTTTGGCCTTGATGCGATACGAACCGTCCGCATCGGAAATGGTACCTACTGTCGTTCCTTTGACCATGATCGCCGCACCTGCAAGCGGGCTGTTAGTCGTAGCGTCGGTAACGGTACCAGAAATCGTTTGGCTCTGTGCGAAAACGCTCGATGATATGAGCATCATCAAACAAGCAAGAGCACACGTGAACACACCTCGCACAGCAAACTTTTTACTGGGGGGGGGAAGTAGTACGTGTTTCATTCTAATCTTCTTTAATTAGTTCCAACATTTTTAGTAATTTTCAGGCGTCCCTTTACCTATTAATATAGGAAAACATCTGCCTGCCCTGAGGGCATTCAAACGGGGACGATTGCGAGTTTGGATTCTCTGAAAATAATCGAATAATGGTTTAAGGGAATGTTTGGATGGCTTTCTGGGTCGTCGTAATTTTCGTTTAGGTTGTTAAGTCAATGAATTAGGGGTTATTACTTATATTTTATACAAAAAACTTTTATGCAAATATAATAAATTTCGAATTCAAACAAATAAAATCGGATATTTTTTTACTCGAAACCAAAATTAATTCCGATCGCCCGACGAAAAGGGAATAAAAAACAGCATAAATCGCTGACAAATAACAAATTACCCCCCCCCCTACATCTCCTTCAAAAAAGCCAATGCCTTAGAAACCAAATACTTTCAATTTCTTTCAGTTCCCCAATCAGATTTTTCGATTCACTTCGATTCCCGACACGGTTTTCCATCCGTCCGCATTTATGAAACTCGCCCGAAAATCCGGATGAAATTAAAAATTTCAGGAAAAAAGTTTGTTTTTGAAAAAAAAGATATATATTTGCATTGCAAGTTTGGAACAAAGGCGCGGACATCGATGTCCGGCCGACTCTTAGATAAATTGAATAATGTGGATTAAGGTTCGCTTGAGAAGCGAGACCTTGATTTATGTTATTTTGTGTTTATTATCTAACAAACAGTTCAAGACAAACTTATGAAAATCAATAAAATGCTTATAGCGATTCCCGCTATGTTAGCTGTTGTTCTGAGTAGCTGTAAAGATGACGATCCGACGGTCGGTATCGATTCGAGTATGCCGGCTCCCGCCGAAGTCTCTTACGACGAAATGAACTCGTCGAGTTCATCCATCGGAGTGTATTGGGACGCTAACGCCGCATTGAAAAGCGGGGCGACATCTTTTACGGTTCAAATCTTAAAGAAAAAAGATGTCGGCGGAGATGCTTACGACAATACGGTCTCCCATACACTTCAATCCTCAGACTCTCCGTATGATGCATCTCAATTCACAGGACTGACCGAAGGAAGCAAATATTTTGTACGGGTACGCGCAAACTATCCCCGTTCGGTCTACTCCGAATGGGCATATATTCTGAGTTCTTACAACGTTCCGGCCAAAGTAAAAGTCGGAACAGGAGTCATGCATATCGATCCCAATGCCAAGAACGGCCCCGAAGATGTCACCGTTGTGCCGTTCTTCTCCGATCTCAACCTCAAATGGGAAGAAGACGATACGGCGGAAAGTTATGTAATTTATATCGACGATCAAAAAGTCGGGGAAACAGAAGAGTTATCCTACCATGTAACCGGACTTGATTACAATACGTCTTACAGCGTAAGCGTAGCGTCTGTCTATTCGGATGGTTCCGAAGTAAAAGCCGATCCCGAACCGACAAAGACCGGAAATATCCAGCAAATTACACGCAACGTCGGTCCGACCCACCTCAGCGTAAACTGGGATGACGTATCCGGTGGTGCGGGAGCCGGATCGCGCGCTTATCAGGTCGAACTTTCCAAGGAAGAATCGATGGCGAACCCCATTTATTCGATCTATTGCGTGGACGGTCAAGCCTCGACCAACGGTTCGTTCGGCAGCTCTTCTTGGTATGGAAAAGAGAATGGAACGAACCTTCTGCCTCCTACGTCGATCTCATTCGGCCAGCTGGAACCGGCAACGACCTACTATTTCCGCGTGAAGACCGTCGGAAATTACAGTTTCCAAGGAAGCAAGGGTACCGTTACGATCAAGGCCACAAACGGAGAATCGGACTTCTCTCCCGTGATTACACTCCGCACCGAAGCCGAACACACCCCTGCGGCGAATGAAATTCTTTACCAAGGATTCGACAATATTACGATGCAGTCCGATTTCATCAATACGGCCGCAGGCACCACGCCGTACTGGTCCGATAAAGCGATCGTTTCCAAACAAGCCGATACCCCGAATCCGTGGGAAGGAGCATGGGTCGTATATCCGTTCGCAAATTCGCACTTGCTTGCAACATGGGGCATGGCCTCCACCGCAAATTACATCGACGGCCAAGCAACATACAAGGGCCAGGCGAATCGAATCGCAGGAGACAAATCCGGCTCGCTGAAAGGGTGGTACATCGGCGATCAGGTATCGCCTCATCAAGGTTATGTCAAAGTCGGTACAAGTTCGAAGGACGGATTTTATATTGCAACTCCCGCACTTGACAGTCCTTTATTGAGCGCAGAAGGAACGCTTTGCACATTCTCGTTCAAAGGCTGCCCGTTAATGACCGATGGAAGAGTCGTCGATATCGAAGTATATCGCGCGGCGACCAAAACCTTCGAGAAAGTAACGAGTATCACGATGGATTCCACTTTGGCAGATGGATGGACAAGCAGCGACTACCTCTGCAACTACAAGTGGACAACTTATTCGATCGATATCACGTTGCATCCGGGAGATAACGTGGCCGTTATTTCTACGAACAAGAGCCGGTTTGCTATCGACGACATCATGATCGTTAAAAAATAAGATTGATTAACCCTTTTCGGGAGGCCGATCCTGCATGGATCGGCCTCTTTTACTTTCAGGGAGAGGAGAGAATAAGGGAGGACATCTTTAACTGGCGATCAACTCCCGTCGGTCATCATCGCAGCAAACTCATACTAACGCAGGGAATCTGCAATCCTAATAGTACAAGAATAACCGTACCGAAATCGATTTCCGAAGCGTATGTAGATCAGGCCATACGGCACGCTACTTTGTTGGACCTCGTTAGAACATGCCGCAACCTGCTCCGATGCAGCCGGATAGCTATGCCCCGGCAACAACTCATATCGCCGCTACCTGAGACGCTGATTGAAGAAATCACGACCATATCTCTCTGGAATCCCCAATATCCAAAACAGACAAGAGGCCGTCCGAGATAATGCAAACCGACACGGTTGCGACGAAAACCTGACAACCCGCTGCAACCTCCGACGAACCCACCGCAAAAAGATTCCGGGATTCAGCTTCTGCTGAATCCCGGAACCGCTATCAATACATTACAACGTTTTCGTTAAACCGAGCGCAGAACCGATGTTGGTTCTGTCGAGGCGAGAAAACGAAGAGAAAACTCGACGTTTACTCCTCTGCTACGACCGTGAACTTGATCGTGGCCTTCACCTCGCGGTGCAACTTGGCCGAAGCCTCGTACTCGCCGACGTTCTTGATCGCCTCGACCGTAATCGTCTTGCGATCCAACTCGACGCCTTTGGCTGCCAGCGCCTCGGCCAGATCGGCTGCGGTCACCGAACCGAAGATCTTGCCCTCCTCGGCCTTCATCGCAATGGTGAGCGGCAGGTTGGCGATCTTCTCGGCCAGTGCCTGTGCGTCGGCCAGAATCTTGGCGTCCTTGTGGGCACGCTGTTTCAGGTTTTCGGCCAGCACCTTCTTAGCCGAAGCGGTCGCGGCCTTGGCATAACCCTGAGGAATCAAGTAGTTGTTCGCGTAACCGGGCTTCACGTTCACGATGTCGTTGGCGTAGCCCAGCTTCTCCATATCTTTCAAAAGAATCACTTCCATGTCTTGCTCCTCCTTGATTATTTCATACAATCGGTTACGAACGGCAGAATGGCGAGGTGACGCGCACGCTTAACGGCCTGTGCGACCTTCTTCTGGAACTTCTGCGAAGTACCCGTCAGGCGGCGGGGAAGGATCTTGCCCTGCTCGTTGAGGAACTTCTTCAGGAACTCGCCGTCCTTATAATCCACGTACTTGATGCCGAGTTTCTTGAAACGGCAGTACTTCTTCTTCTTCACGTCGACCGATACCGGATTGAGGTAACGGATCTCCGATGCCTGTGCTTTGTTCTCCTGTGCCATGGTTACTCCTCCTGCGTTTTGTTAGAAAGTTTTGCACGACGCTTCTCCGAATACTCGACAGCGTACTTGTCCTGCTTGAACGTCAAAAAGCGGATCACACGTTCGTCGCGGCGATACTGGGTCTCCAACGTGTTGATCAGAGAACCCTCGCCCGTGAACTCCACGAGGAAGTAGAAACCGGTGGTCTTGTTCTGAATCGGGTAAGCGAGCTTTTTGAGCCCCCACTTCTCCACATTCACGAGCTGACCGCCGTTCTCGGTGATGACACCTTGGAATTTGTCAGCCACCTCCTGAACCTGAGCCTCGGAGAGAACCGGCGTGACAATGAAAACGGTTTCGTAATTGTTCATAATGCTAAAAATTAATTAATTGCCAAATAGCGGGGCAAAGATAGCGATTTCCCGCGAATTATCAATACTCCGCAACGGATTATTTTCACTTTTCGCCGCCGCGCACCCCTTTTCCGGCCAGCAGGGCGTCGATCGCCTCCGTCGCCGCTTCGAACTGCGAGGGACGCGGTGCATCGCACGTCGCGAGCCGTCCGTCAGGCGCAATGAGCATATAGGTCGGAAAACCGGACAGGTCGTATTTGGCCAGCGTCAGCGAAGAAGCCGCATCGGGCAGGAAATAGTTCTCGCCCAGCCCCGTCAGACCGAATTCATCCAAAAATTCGATCCATGCCTTGCGACGCGATCGGAGGCACAGCGTGACGAAACGGACCTCGTCCGAGCCGGCGTAATGCTCGCGCAGGATCGGCATCGCCGTTTTCAACTCGCTGCGGCAAGGACCGCACCATGTCGAACAGAAATCGACGTAGAGCGCCTTCCCCGGATGACGGGCCGCCAACGTCGAGAGCAGCTCGCAGTCGGGCAGCGTATCGATCCGTCCCGCCGCATCGCACCGCAGCACGCCGGAAAGCGGGACAGTGCTGAAAGCGGGACGTTCCGCCGCCCGTTCGCGCACCCGCGCCGCATAGGCCGGATCGAGGAACAATCCGGCCATCCGTTCGGCCGGCACCGCACCGTTCGCACGCATGCCTTCCATACAGCCGTAAAGCAGGTAATCGCGCAGTCCCCGGCCGATCTGCGGGTCGGCATCGAGCCGGGCCGCAACGGCCGCCAACGCTTCGGCCGGCGCTGCGCCCGACCGAACGGCCTCGATCTCGTCGGGACAAATCGCACCGAGATAATAGCTGATGCCGGCCGAATAGTTGATGACAGAGACCATATTGCGTTCCAGATTGAAGATGTCGAACATCGGATCGGTGAAGATCGCCCGCCATGCCGCCGGATCGAGGTCGTGGTTCCATATCTGCACCATATCGATGTCACGGGCCACCGCCTCGCGCACCTCGGCCGGAAGCCGGCGCGCGGAGAGCGAATCGGCGACGGCCTGCCGGTAACGCCGGTAGCTCGCCAGATACTCCTGCGGATCGCCCTCGACGGCGGGAGCCTGCTCGCACAGCCTTCTTTTCAGGCCGGCGACCGACGCAAGCGCATTGTTGGTCCGTGCATGGTCGCCCGAAAAACGGATCGCATCGGGATCACCGGCACGCATCCGCCCCGCGTCGATGGTCACATAGACCGAGTCGCCGGGGGAGACGATCAGATCGAAGAAATCGCCGTATACGCCGGTCATTCCGGTCGTATAGGCCGTTCGGAATACGAAATGGAAATCATTCGCTTCGGGCGAGACACGGGCTGCCATACGGCTTTTCAACGCGAAGGGATCTTCGGTATTGAACAGCACCGCCCCGGAAGCTTCCCCGGCGAGATCGACCACACGTCCCGCGATGACCGTACGCCGCGGAACGACGCCGTCCTGCCCGCAGGCAAAAAGCGGCAACAGCAGCAATGCCGCGAGCACGCGGCAGATCGGAATCGGTTTCATAGGCAAAGTTTCAGGCCGGAACACCGGCGGTTGGTGTGGTAAAAATAATGAAAAAAGTCCGAAAAAACAAGTTTCCGGACTTTCATACGGTTCTTCCTTCGAAAAAATCATCTGTGCGCATCCACCACCCGACAAATACGGTCGAAAACCTCGTCCATCGAGCCGACGCCGTCGACCTCGAAATATTTGTTCTGCCTGGCGTAGTAGGCACCGACCACTTCGGTCTGCTCGCGATAGACCTTGATGCGGTTGCGGATGACATCCTCCGACGCATCGTCGGCACGACCCGAATCCTTGCCGCGCAGCAGGATGCGGCGCACCAGCTCCTCTTCGGGGACATGCATGTCGACCATGAGCGTCACGCCCAGCCCGTGCCCGCCGAGAATCTTGTCGAACTCCTCGGCCTGAATCGTCGTGCGGGGAAAGCCGTCGAAGATATTGCCCGCCGCATCGCGGTGCTCGGCCACGTAGTTGGCGATCATCCCGATGACGACGGCATCGGGCGCCAGACGACCCGACTTGATATACTCCTCCATGCTGCGGCCCAGCTCGGTCCCGCGCGCGATCTCGGCGCGGATCACCTCGCCCGTCGAGACGTGGTTGATTCCGTAATGTTCCCTCAGACGCGACGCCTGCGTCCCCTTGCCGCAGCCCGGCGCCCCAAATAATACGATGTTCAGCATAGTTTGTGTTAGTTTTTTCACAACGGCAAAAATAATCTATTTTTCCCGAAAACGGCAAAGTTCTTTAAAAATTATAATATCTCTGCCCCGCCGGACGGTGCGCCGGCGACCTTTTCCTTCGGAAAAGCGGCGGCAGGGCCGTTGTACGGACGTTCGATCCTCCCGTGGGATGACCGCCGAGCGGCTGCGGCGGACGGAACGCGGAGAGCGAAGTTGCGAAACGGCAAAGTTTTCGCTACTTTTGTGCAAAATTCGATCGGAGGCATGGAACAGAACAAACGGACGCAGATCGCCGAATTGGGGGAATTCGGCCTTATCGACAAACTCACCGGCGCATTCGCCCCCCGCAACCGGACGACCCAGCGGGGCGTAGGCGACGACGCGGCCGTGATCGCCGCTTCGCGCAGCGAGGCGACGCTCGTCTCGACCGACCTGCTGATGGAAGGGATCGACTTCGACCTCACCTACTTCCCGCTCAAACATCTGGGCTACAAGACCGTCACCGTCGGCGCGAGCGACATCCTGGCGATGAACGCCCTGCCCGAACAACTGTTGCTGTCGCTCGGCGTGTCGTCGAAATTCTCGGTCGAGGCGTTGCAGGAGTTCTACGAGGGTGTCCGCCTGGCTTGCGAGGAGCTGAACATCGACCTGGCGGGAGGCGATACGACCGCTTCGGTGACGGGGCTGACCGTCAACGTCACGGCCATAGGCCGTGCCAGACGCAACGACATCGTCTACCGCAACGGAGCCAAACCCAACGATCTGATCTGCATCACGGGAAATCTGGGCGCCGCCTATATGGGTCTCCAACTGCTCGAACGCGAGAAGCGCGTCCTGCACGACGTCGAAAATCCCGAACCGCAGTTCGCCGGCCACGAATACCTGCTCGAAAAATACCTGAAACCCCGCGCCCGCCGCGACGTGATCACCGCGCTGGCCGAAGAGAAACTCCGCCCCACGGCGATGATCGACCTCTCGGACGGACTGGCCAGCGACCTGATGCAGCTCTGCAAGGCTTCGGACTGCGGCGCGCGCATCTACCTGGAACGGATCCCGATCGCCCGGCAGACGCATCAGTTGGCCGAGGAGATGCACACCGACCCCGTGGTGGCAGCCCTCAACGGAGGGCAGGATCACGAGCTGCTCTTCACCGTGCCGCTCTCCATGCAGGAGCAGGTGATGCGGCTGGGCCTGGTCGACGTGATCGGACATATCACCCAGCCGGGCACGGGGTGCTATCTGGTGACGCCCGACGGCAGCGACATCCGCCTCAAAGCCCAGGGATTCAAAGAGGGAATCTGACCGCAGGCCCCTGCGCTCCGTTCAGTCGCAGGAGAACCGCAGATTCAGCCCCCGCGTAAAGAGACCCAGCTCCTCCTGCGAGGCAGGACGGCACGAGGTATATCCCGAGGGCAGCGGCGACCACAGTTCGAAGCCTCGGAGATCGCTCGAACAAACGGCCAGCAGCACTCCGCCCCGCCGGTCGTGCCGCTCGAAAATCCCCCACAATCCGCCCGAAGGAGCGGCCGCCGGAAAAAAGAGGTAGAGTCCGCCGGGTTCGAGCCGCGTAAAATCGTAAATCAACATCACACCTAATATGTTCGTAATGGTAAGCGGATGAATTTCCCCTTTTCCATTCAATATTCCAACCGGAGTGCCAACTTTTGGCAGAAATAAATCGTGCGGTTCGAAAAAATCACTATTTTTGTTCGGACAACACGCATTCCCGCCGCTTCGCAAGTCCGCCTTCCCGACGGCCGCCGCACCGACCGGCAGGAGCGCGCGCAGGAATGCCACCGAAAAGAGACGAACATGAAACAACCTTATATTCCGCAGCCGATCGACGTCAGCCGCATCGAACTGCCCGCCGCGCTGGCACCCCTCACCGAAGCGCTCGCGCGCAACGTCCACGAGGTATGGGCGGCTACCCGCATCGCCCAGGGCTGGCGTTTCGGACCCGAACGCAACGACGCCCGCAAGGAACACCCCTGCCTGATCCCCTACGAGGAGCTGCCCGAAGAGGAACGCACCTACGACCGCCAGACGGCGCTCGAAACGCTGAAACTGATCGAACACCTCGGATTCGAAATCCGCAAACGCTAACCGAAAAACCGCCGCATCATGATCCGACGCTTGTGGAAAACCCTGAAACTCGGCTTCGACCGCTCCTTTTCGGGCGCCAGCTGGAAACAGATCACCTGGCTCTTCGGCATTCTGGCCCTCGTGCTGGGCTTCTCGCTCTGGATCAAAAGCTATTGCACAGCCGAGCTACACGACATGCGCATCCTCGAACTGCTGCTCGATCCCGGTTCGTTCGTGTTGCAGGATGGCGATCCGCTGGGTTATGAACGCCTGCCGCTGCTGGCGCTCACCTTCCTCGGCGCGATCTTCTTCACCGGAGGACTGATCTCGGTCGTCTCGAACATACTCACGGGACGCATCGCCCGTTTCAGACAAGGCGAAATCCGCTACCGCTTCGACGGGCATATCGTCCTGCTGGGAGCCAACGACACGGCCGCAGGACTGATCCGCGAACTGCACGCCGAGCCGGAGAACCGCCGCCGCGACATCGTGTTGCTCACGCAGAGCGATGCGGAGGCTCTGCGCCGGAAGCTGCACGCCGAACTTTCGCCCGCCGAGGAGCGCCGCCTCATCATCCTCCACGGCCAGCGCGACTCGCGCGAAGAATTGGAGAAAATCCACATCCACCGCGCCGACCGCGTCTTCGTGCTGAGCGACGACGGCGAACTGGAACACGACTCGGTAAGCATCAACGCGCTGGTTCAGATTTCGGCGATTCTCGGCGCAGCGCACCGCCGCGATCCGCTGCCCTGCCACCTGTCGTTCGAATACCAGAGTTCGTTCCAGGTCTTCCAACTGGCCGATTTCGAAGAGGCCGAGCGGATGAAGAGCCGCATCCACTTCTCGGCGACCAATTTCCACGAGAACTGGGCGCAGCGCGTGCTGGTGTCGGGCTGCTGCAACTGCAACGGACGGGATATTCTCTATCCGCCGCTCGACCGCGACGGCATCCGGGCGCAAAGCGACCGCTACGTCCACCTGATCGTCGTGGGCATGAGCCGCATGGGCGTGGCGATGGGCGTCACGGCGGCCCACATCGCGCACTACCCCAACTTCGTCACACAGGGGATCCGCACGCGCATCACCTTCATCGACCCCGATGCGGAACGGGAAATGAACTTTCTCAAAGGCCGTTATGAACCGCTTTTCCGGTTGTCGCACCACACGCTGCGCAAATTCGACGCGGCCGGCAGCGAAACGACCAACGTCCACACCCCGCAGGAGGATTTTCTGGACGTGGAGTGGGAATTCGTCGCAGGAGGCATCGAATCGCCCCACGTGCGCAAACTGCTCAAAGACTGGACGGCCGACGAAAAGGCGCTCCCCACGCTGGCGATCTGCGGCAACTCCGCACCGGAGAACGTCGCCGCCGCACTCTACCTGCCGCAACCGCTCTACGACCGGCAAGTTCCGATCTTCGTCTATCAGAAGGAGACGGCCACCATTCTCGAAATCGCCCGCCGTTCGTCCCGTTACCGAAGCGTATATCCGTTCGGCATGATGTGCGAAAGCTACGACGCCACACTCAAACAGCGCATCCGCAAGGCCAAACGCATCAACTACGTCTACAACCATTTCACCGATGCAAAAAAAGCTGCGAAAAAAGCAGCGGACGAACTCAATGAAAAGTTCGACTTCAAAACTTTCGCAGCCGGATTCGAAATTGCCGATTGGCCAGACGATAAGATCGACCAATACTGGAACGATCAATCGCTGGCGTTCCAATGGTCGAACATCTACGCCGCCAACGCCATCCCCGCCAAACTCCGCTCGCTGGGTATCGATCCCTGCCGTCCGCATCCGCTGGACGGGCAGGAGGTGGAGACGGCGGCCCGTGTGGAACACAACCGCTGGAACGTGGAGCGGCTGCTGATGGGTTACCGTCCGGCCACCACGGCCGAACGGGAGCGGGCGAACGCCGACGACGAATATAACGAAATGTTGAAAAAAAAGTATTTCATCCATATCAATATCGCCCCTTATGGGGAGATTCCCGAAGAAACCAAAGAAAACGACCGCATCCTGACCCGCTTCCTCTACCGCGTGGAACAGTGATCCGCTCCTCCGGTGCAAGCCCCGAAACGTCCGTGCGGCACGTTCCGGGGCTTTTGCGTTCCGGCCGCTGCGGCCGCCCCACTCGGACAACGGATCGACGCCGATCCGGTCACGTATCCGGCAATACCGATTATCCGCCATCTCGTCCGTAAGGCCGGACGATAGTCCCGCCGGTTGCGGCCGGAAAAGGCGGCGCCCTCCACCGGAAAAATCGCATACCTATCCGCAATCGTACCTCCGAATCCGATTCCCGACCGACGCTGCCGGCAGGAAACCCGCACACCGTGCGGAGGGAACGTATCCCCCCCCGAGACCTAATACTGTACTGTACCGTTCCGGTCGCCGGCGGTTCGTCGCTGCGCATCGCAAGCGGGGAGGTAAGCGGAAAAAATCGATATTTCAATAAAAATTCAGTACTTTGTATTGCAAAGTATAAATAATCGTATTATATTTGCAACGACAGAGTAATTAAAGTTTTTTAGATACCCCCTCAAAACAGTACCGTTATGAAAGAGACTGTAAACGTCAACATCGCCTCGCAGGCCTTCACGCTCGACGACGACGCCTACGCCGTGCTTCGCCGCTATCTGGACGACATCCGCCGGCGACTGCCGCAGGAGGACAACAACACGATGGAGGATGTCGAAGCGCGTATCGCCGACATTTTCCGTGAACGGCTTTCGTCGCCGATGATGGTCGTGTCGCTCGCGTCGGTACAGTACGCCATGGAACAACTCGGGCAGCCCGACGACTTCGGCGAATGCCCCTCCGACCGCACGGGCGGCTGCACGGGGGAGCAGATCGGAGAGCCGGAGCCCGCTCCGCGCAAACTCTACCGTTCGCGCAGCGACCGCGCCATTGCCGGCATCTGCGGCGGACTGGCCGACTACCTCCGCGTCGATCCGCTGGTGATCCGGCTGCTGACACTCTTCCTGATCCTCTTCGGGGGCCTCTCGATCTGGATCTACATCATTCTCTGGCTGATCGTTCCCGAAGAGCCGCAAAGCATCAACACCCGTAAATAATCCCAAAACGATAACGCCATGGCAGAAGATAACGTAAAAGCCCAGATGCGGAAAGGCATTCTCGAATACTGCATCCTCGCGATCCTCTCGCGCGGCGACTCCTACGCCCCACGGATCATCGCCGAGCTGAAAGCGGCCGAGATGATCGTGGTCGAAGGCACGCTCTATCCGATCCTCACCCGCCAGAAAAACGCCGGTCTGCTTACCTACCGCTGGGAAGAATCTCCTCAGGGGCCTCCCCGCAAATATTACACGCTGACCGAGAAAGGCCGCGAAGCACTCCGCACGCTCGATCAAGCATGGATCGAGATGGTACAGCAGATCGACGTGATCCGTCACGGCGGCAAACCGGCCGAAAACCGATAAACCGATCTCCGAACGAAAGAAAAGACGCTCCGGCTTCACGCAGTCGCCGCACTCCGCACGACGGAGGGTGCTGTCTCCGACGGCGGGCGACGGGACATGACTACCGGAGGCGTCGAATCGCTCCGAAATCACACGCGAAGCATCCGAAACCGACACAAACCTATTACACCATGAAAAAGGCACTCCTTCTCCTCGCCGCGGCAGCCGCCTGTGCAATCGCCCTTCCGGCCACCGCTGCACGCAACAAAACCCTCAAAGGCAGCGGCAAAATCGTCACCGAGACCCGCGACGTCGGATCGTTCCACGCCGTCGAAGCGGGCAGCATCGCCCACGTCCTCGTCGGCGACTACCCCGCAGGCCGCGTGACCGTCAAGACCGACGACAACCTCCTCGTCCACGTGCAGACCTCGGTCGCCGAGGGGACGCTCCGCATCGGACTGGCAGACGTCACGGTGCAAAACGCCGAATTGACCGTCTATGTTCCGGCCGCCGGCATCACACGACTCGACGCCAAAGGCATCGCTGCATTTTCGCTCGAAACACCGCTGGCCGGAATTACCGGATTAAAAGCCGGCGGAGCCGCCAAAATCACGGCCGAACACCCGCTGCAAACCAATGACGCCGCGATCGAGACCAGCGGCACGGCACACATCGCCGTCGAGGCGATGACGGGCACCCTCGAACGCATCTCGGCCACCGGAGGTTCCGTGATCGAACTGAAAGGACAACCGGCAGGCGCCGACGCCGCGATCGAGACCAACGGCACCGCGCACATCGCCGTCGAGGCGATGACGGGCACCCTCGAACGCATCTCGGCCACCGGTGGTTCCGTGATCGAACTGAAAGGACAACCGGCAGGCGCCGACGCCGCGATCGAGACCAACGGCACCGCGCACATCGCCGTCGAGGCGATGACGGGTACCCTCGAACGCATCTCGGCCACCGGTGGTTCCGAAATCAAACTGAAAAGCACGGCGACAGGTCGCGCCATCGAACTCCGAGCCTCCGGCACGAGCCGCCTCGTCTGCAACGGAGAACTCCTCTGCGACGACGCTTCGATCGAAAGCAGCGGCGCCGCCCGCATCACGACCCGTGTCAAATGCACGGAGTGCCGGATCGAGAGCAGCGGTACTTCCGCCACGCAGGTGTCGCTCGACGCGACCTCGCTCCATGCCGAGAGCAGCGGAGGCGCCGGCATGACGCTCGCCGGAACGACCCGCGCCTGCCGCATCGTCGCCGGAGGAACCTCCCGCATCGACGCTACGGGACTGAAATCGGAACAGTGGGACACCACGGTCGGGAAATACTCCGCACTCAAACGTTAACCGCATATGAAACGCATCTTTCTATTTTCTACACTTTTCATCCTGCTCGGTCTCGTACCGGCGCAGACCGCCGCACGCGCCCGCACGATCAAGGGATCGGGTGTCATGCGCACCGAAACGCGCGAGGCAGGGCGCTACACGGGGCTGAAAGTCGCCCGCGGCGTCGCGGCGACGATCGTCGAAAGCGATTCGGAAAAACTCGTCGTCGAAGCCGACGAAAAGATCATCGGCTATGTCGTCACGACGATCGACAAACAGGGCGTCCTGCTGCTGACGATCGATCCCGAAATCGACAACATCCGCGACTGCGACGTCCGCATCAGCGTACCCAAACCTGAGGTACTGCAAAGCCTGACGGCCACCAGCGGCGGTCGGGTCACCTGCCGAACCGTCGTAAACACCCCGACGCTCAACGTCCGCACAACCAGCGGCGCACATGCCGAGATCGCCTGCGAGGGCGACGGCTGCACCCTCTCGGCCACCAGCGGCTCCGAAATCAAGGCCAATCTGGCCGTAGGCCGGTGCGCGATCGAAGCGCACAGCGGAGCCGAAATAAATGTCAAGGGAGTGGCCGAGGAGTGCAAAATCAACGCCATGTCGGGAGCCACCTGCAAGGCCCGCAATCTGCTGACCCGGCGTACCGAAGCGCGCGCTTCGTCGGGCGCTTCGGTGCGCATCACCTGCTCCGAGACGCTCGAAGCCGCCGCTTCGTCGGGCGGAAGCGTCTCCTACTGGGGCGACTGCCGACTCGTCGGTTTCAAAAAGAACCTGACAGGATCCGTCACCCATAAACGATAACCGCCATGAAAGAGGTCAAAAAATGCAGTATTTCGGGCATCGCCTTCACGCTCGACGCCGATGCCTACGCCCTTCTGAGCCGCTACCTCGACAGTCTCAAAGCGACCTACGCCGAGACGGCCGACGGCGACGAAATCGTCGCCGACATCGAGGCGCGCATCGCCGAACTGATCCTCTCGCAGCAGGAGAACTCGCGCGTGGTGGAGACCCCGCTCCTGCGACAGATCATCTCGCAAATGGGAACGGCCGAGGACATCTCGTCCGAAAGCGAAACCGACGCAGCCAAAAAGCAGCCGCGCATCCCGCGCCGTCTCTACCGCGACACCGAGAACGCCCGCCTGGGCGGGGTGTGCGCCGGGCTGGGGCGTTACTTCGACGTCGACGCCACATGGGTGCGCCTGACGCTCTTCGCACCGCTGCTGTTGTTGATCCTCGTCGAGGTACTGCCCTTCTCCGGCACCCTCTCGACCTTCTTCTCCAACCTGTTCGGCGTCTTCGTACTGGGCTACTTCATCATGTGGTTCGCCGTACCGGCCGCACGCTCCGCGCGGCAGAAGCTCGAAATGGAGGGCGAGCCGATCACCGTGCGCTCGATCCGCGAAAAAACCGTTCGGGACAGCGAGACGAACAGCGACGTGAAATCGATCGTCGCCCGCGTGATCTACGCCCTCGGACAACTGGCGCTCATCGTCATCAAGATCTTCATCGGTTTCTTCATCTTCGGTCTGACCTTCGCCGCCTGCATCCTGCTCATCGTACTCTTCGCCCTGATCTTCGGCGACCCGGGCGGCAGCGGAACGCTATCGATCGCAGGCTGGACGATGACGACCACGGCCATGGGCGTCATGGGTCTGCTGACGGTGCTCATCCCGCTGCTGCTGCTCATCTACATCCTCTTCTGCCTGATCGCCTCGCGCAAACCCAGCGGGCGCGCCACGCTGATCGTCTTCCTGCTCTGGATCCTGACGATCGTCGCTACCGGCGGACTGATCCTGCGGGAGTACGGCGGCGAACAGCGGCACCGCCTGCACGAACTCTTCGACGAGGCGCGCGACGAACTCCGCGACAGGGAAATCGACCGTATGCAGGAGTGGGTGGCCGCCGACACCGTATCCGTCATTGCGACCGAACCCGCCCCGCAGACCGCTCCGGCAAGCGATTCCGCACACCGGATCACGATCAAGGGACCCAAGAAACAGAAGGTCGACATCCGCGTGACGGAACACAGCGTCGACATCGATTTCGACGACGAGAGCTACGAATGACGACGGCCGGAACGACCCGTCGCCGCGAAACGGGAGGCCGCACCGGACGGCTTCCCGTTTCGGCATAAAAAAAGCTGTAAAAAAGAGCGGTATTCATAAATTATTTTACTAACTTTGTCCCGAAGTGATAATACTCCTTTCGCTATGGCAGCCATCAAATGCATCGGTATCCTGACCTCCGGCGGCGACGCCCCAGGCATGAACGCCGCCATCCGCGCCGTTACCCGCACGGCCATCTACAACGGATTTACGGTCAAGGGAATTCTGCGCGGTTACCGCGGTCTGGTGACGAACGAAATCGTCGATTTCCACTCCTCGTCCGTAAGCAACATCATCCAGTTGGGCGGAACGATCCTCAAAACGGCTCGCTGCGAGGAGTTCAAATCGGTCGAAGGGCGTCAGCAGGCCTATGAAAACCTGAAAGCCGCCGGTATCGACGCACTGGTGGTCATCGGCGGCGACGGCTCGCTGTCGGGCGCCAATATCTTCGCGCAGGAGCACGACATTCCCATCGTGGGGCTGCCCGGTACGATCGATAACGACCTGGGCGGTACGGACGCCACGATCGGTTACGACACGGCGCTCAACACGATCATGGAGGCCGTCGACAAACTGCGCGATACGGCGTCGAGCCACGAACGGCTCTTCTTCGTCGAGGTAATGGGACACACGGCCGGATACCTGGCCCTCAACGGTGCGATCGCCACCGGTTCCGAAGCGGCCATCATCCCCGAAATGGACACGGAAGTCGACCAGCTGGCCGAACTCATCAGCCAGGGTTTCCGCAAGAGCAAGAACTCGGCGATCGTCATCGTGGCCGAAAATCCCCGCACGGGGGGCGCCATGGGACTGGCCGAGCGCGTGAAAAAAGAGTTCCCGCAGTACGACGCGCGCGTCACGATCCTGGGACATATCCAGCGCGGCGGATCGCCCTCGGCACAGGATCGCATCCTGGCCTCGCGCATGGGAGCCATGGCCATTCAGGCGATCATGGAGGGGCAGCGCAACGTGATGATCGGCATCCAGAACAACGAACTGGTCTACGTGCCCTTCTCGCGTGCGGTGCGTCACAACAAATCGATCAATCGGGATTACGTGAATCTCGTGAAGATACTTTCCATGTAAGCTCCCCGCAGAACCCAAACGAAGAGAACGATCGGATGAAACGCGTAATCGGCATCGGCAACGCCCTGACGGACATGCTGGTCAATTTGGAGTCGGACTCCGTACTGAGAAAATACTTGCTCGAAAAAGGATCCATGTCGTTGGTGGACAGCAAGTTGCAGACCGAAATATCGAAATCGGTCGCCGGACTGCCCTATTCGCTCTCACTGGGCGGCTCGGCCGGCAACACGATCCGTGCCATGGCGCGTCTGGGCTGCGGGACGGGATTCATCGGCAAGGTAGGTCCCGATACGACGGGCGACTTCTTCGAGCAGGCGCTCGCGAACCTCGGTGTGAAGCCCTTCATCTTCCGCGGCAGCGAGCGGTCGGGCAAGTGCGTGGCGCTGATCTCGCCCGACGGCGAACGCACGATGATCACGCATCTGGGCGCCGCGCTCGAACTGACGGCGGCCGACGTCCGCGCCGACATCTTCGAAGGATTCGACTGCGTCTACATCGAGGGGTACCTGGTGCAGAACCACGAACTGATCGAGCACACGGCCCGGACGGCCAAAGAACGCGGATTGCAGGTGGCGATCGACCTGGCGAGTTTCAACATCGTCAAGGAGAACCTCGATTTCCTGCGCGCCCTGGTCGAAAAATACGTGGACATCGTCTTCGCCAACGAGGACGAAGCGATCGCCTTCACGGGCGAGAACGAACCGATCAACGCCTTGCAGGCCATTTCGCAGCTTTGCGAACTGGCGATCGTCAAGATCGGCATCCGCGGCGCGTTGATCAAACACCGCAGCGAAGTGGTGCACGTCGGCATCATGGCCGCCGCCAGGCGCGTCGACACGACGGGCGCAGGCGACTTCTACGCCGCGGGGTTCCTCTACGGCATGTGCGCCGGACTCTCGCTTCGGCAGTGCGGCACCATCGGCGCGATCACGGCGGGCAAAGTCATCGAGGTGGTCGGCACGACCTTCGGCGAGGAGGCGTGGGAGGACATCTTCCGGCTCGTGAAGAAGGTACGCAACGAACGCTATCTCTTTTAGCACATTCGGCAGCGTACGACCGCTGCCTTTTTTATACGGTTACAGGTTTAGGTTAGGAGGGTCCCTCCCCATTCGGAACGGGTCCCGTAGCACCCGGAACGCGGAGTGCGGTGAATTCGGCATCGGGCTTCGCGACATACGACAAGCAATCCAGTCGGTTCGATGCCGAATTCATCGGGCCTTCACTCAAAAACACCTCTTAATTATGGAGAAAGAAGCACAAAAATTTGTCGACGAATTCATGGCCGGAATCGTTGCCAAAAACGCCGGTGAACCCGAATTTCATCAGGCGGTGAAGGAGGTTGCCGAATCGCTGGCGGAGTACATCGTCATGAACCCCGTCCTGAGCAAGATGAAGGTGCTCGAACGCATCGCCGAACCCGAGCGCGTCATCATCTTCCGCGTGCCCTGGCTCAACGACAAGGGCGAGATCGAGATCAACCGCGGCTACCGCGTACAGATGAACAGCGCTATCGGTCCCTATAAAGGAGGTATTCGGTTCCACCCTTCGGTGAACCTCTCGATCCTGAAATTCCTCGCCTTCGAGCAGACCTTCAAGAACAGCCTCACGACGCTGCCGATGGGCGGCGGCAAGGGCGGTTCGGACTTCAACCCCAAGGGTAAATCCGACAACGAGGTGATGCGTTTCTGCCAGTCGTTCGTCACCGAACTGGCGCGCCACATCGGACAGGACACCGACGTTCCGGCGGGCGACATCGGCGTGGGCGGCCGCGAAATCGGCTTCATGTTCGGGCAGTACAAACGTCTGCGCGACGAATTCACCGGTACTTTCACCGGCAAGGGTATCGGCTGGGGCGGCTCGGCGATGCGCCCCGAAGCGACGGGATACGGAACATGCTACTTCGCGCAGGAGATGCTCGCGACGCGCGGCCTCTCGTTCGAAGGCAAGACGGTCTGCATCTCCGGCTCGGGCAACGTAGCGCAGTACGCCGCTCAGAAGGCCACCCAGCTCGGCGCCAAGGTCGTGACGCTCTCCGATTCGTCGGGCTACGTCTACGACCCCACGGGCATCACGCCCGAAAAGCTGGAATACGTCATGGAGTTGAAAAACGTCTTCCGCGGGCGCATCAAGGAGTACGCCGACCGCTATCCCGAAGCGACCTACTACGCAGGCCAGCGTCCGTGGGGCGTGAAATGCGACATCGCCATGCCGTGCGCCACGCAGAACGAGTTGAACGGCGACGAGGCCGCCGCACTCGTGAAGAACGGCTGCATCTGCGTGGCCGAAGGCGCCAACATGCCCTCGACGCCCGAGGCGATCAAGGTTTTCCAGGAGCACAAACTCCTCTACGCGCCGGGCAAGGCGGCCAACGCCGGCGGCGTGGCTACGTCGGGACTGGAAATGAGCCAGAACTCGATGCGTCTGCACTGGTCGCCCGAAGAGGTCGACGCCAAACTCCGCGCCATCATGCAGAACATCCACGAGGTATGCGTGAAATACGGTACCGAGCCCGACGGCTACGTCAACTACGTGAAGGGCGCCAACATCGGCGGCTTCATGAAGGTCGCCAACGCCATGCTGGCGCAGGGGTGCTGCTAAAAGGGAGCATTCTCCCGTCGTGCCGGTACGATTGATCCGGCCTACGACACGGAAGCGAAAAAGGGAGCCGCCGCTGACC